>Ga0209979_1000145_pt1 | contig 121005 bp, 100 predicted proteins | sample AnhtaG_FD_183114 | JGI IMG/M metagenome (GOLD analysis project Ga0209979, IMG submission 183114) | Deep subsurface microbial communities from Anholt, Denmark to uncover new lineages of life (NeLLi) - Anholt_01485 metaG (SPAdes) (version 2) | ecosystem: Environmental > Aquatic > Marine >... | reverse complement strand
GTGGAGATTTTTTTATTTTTAGCCACAGGTTTCGCGGAGAGATTAAAGTGAGCTAAAGTTGGAAGACAGAAGACAGAGGGCGGAGGACAGTTGACAGTATCGCGTATAGCGTGAAGCGTGAAGAGATAATTTCATATTTCAAATCTCAAATTTCAAATTGTACTGTCTCTCTACTATTGGGCGAACATGCGCGTTTGAGTCGAAATTTCGAGCTTTTTTGACAGGATTAACAGGATTAACTCGATGTGAGAAAAGGAGATAAAAATTTTTTAGATTTTTCGATTTTTGTCGACAACTACCCGCAGATTTGATTGAAAATTGGTAAGCCACAGAGGCCACAGAGGTTTTTCATTTTCAATTTACGATTGTCGATTTTCGATTGCTAACGACCAACGACTAAATTTGCCATGGATTGACACGGATTTTGGTTCGTATTGCGTATCGCGTATGTCGTATATCGGGAAAGTGAAAAACTAAAAGCTAAAAATGCAAAATTGAAGTGCAAAATTCAATAATATTTAACCACGGATTTCACGGATTAACGCGGATTTTTTATTAGTATTTTGTGGACGGCAATTTGCTTTTCTGGTATTTTATCATTTGAATGATAACAGCACCTGTCAGCTCAAGCTTCATCGAAATAACTAAATGCGAAATACGCTTCACGAGATGCGAGATACTAATTTTATTGGCGGGAATTGGGGTTTTGGGTTCCTCGCCAGCACGCGTTTGGTTTGTGGCCCAGGTGAGATAGACGGAGTCATCTCACGGGGTAAATGTGAGAGAGTTGCCGTGTCGTTTGGTTGCCCGGAGCTTGCTGTGGGAAAGAAAGGGATAAATATTATGTGCAGGCATTGCCTGACCGGGAATTCTGATTTGTTTGGGGAAAGGAGTAAGGATTTATGATAAGACAATTCGTTGCCGGCAGTTGCTACTCGTATTTCTTAAGTTCAAAAGCTGAAGCGTTGATTATTGACCCACATATAAGTTTATTGGATGAGTATAGAAAGTATTTAACGAAAAACAAGCTTACGTTGAAATTAATAGTTGATACACATACTCATGCTGACCATTTTTCTTTAGCTGCAGTATTAAAGAAAGAGTTTAAGGCTCAAGTTTTGATGCATGAAAAAGCCATATCCGATGTTGCGGATAGTCGGCTTAAAGATAACGACCAGATAGATATAGGCACCAGCATTTTTAAGGTAATATATACACCTGGGCATACGGATGATGCGGTAAGCTTATACGGAGAAGGCAGATTATTTTCCGGCGATGTTCTTTTAATCAGCAGTGTCGGCCGCACGGATTTCCAAAACGGTTCTCCTGAATCCATGTTTGACACCCTCCAGAAATTAAAAACTTTGCCTGATGAGACTATACTGTTTCCCGGGCATGATTATCATGAACATCGCTCATCAACGATAGCCAAAGAAAAAGAAGGTAATCCTTTCTTAAAAGAAACAGACAAAGATGCTTTCGTCAGAGATATGCGAGCAAAAACAATTCCTAAACCGTTTAACATTGACAATATTATACGGGTAAATCAGAAAGGCGAGGCAACATCTTTGGAGATGATTTCGCCGCATGATGCCTTATCGCTTTTAAAACGAGATCCGCAGGCAAAAATTTTGGATGTACGTTCTGCTTTTGAGTTTAGTCAAATGCATATAGAACCTTCAGTTAATATCCCAATAGATATGCTTTCTGCTAAAATTAATGAACTGAGCAAGTCTAAACAAAGCTATATAGTCCTCTGTCATACGGGCAACCGTGCCGCCATGGCCGCGGATATGCTGATACAGTCAGGAATTCATGCAGTGAAAGTAATGGAAAGTGGTATCGTACATTGGCAAGATGAAAAACTTCCGGTTATTAAAGGCGAAGGGGGCATATCATTGGAGCGTCAAGTCCGGCTTATCGCAGGAAGTCTGGTATTGCTGGGAATAATATTGTCGTGGCTGCTGCATTGGGCATTTATATGTATTCCGCTTTTTGTCAGCTGCGGTCTTGTTTATGCCGGCATGACCGATAGTTGCCTTATGGGAGAATTGCTGATGAAACTTCCCTACAACAAAAAACTTTATAAAACCAAGTTAGACGGCGGAACTTGTTCTATTAGCGGCTAATAAGGTTTACGTCGAATGCAAAATACTTACGGAATTGTCGGCAGCCCTCAGCTGGGTAAATTCGGGGCTCGCCAGTCCCGATAAATCGGGGCGAGAGAGTTGAGTTTGGTCGTTAGTCGTTAGTATTTAGTTGACGGGAATTGTGGTTTTGTTTCGTATTGCGTATGTCGTATATCGTATGTCGGGAGGGGAGGCCTGTGGGGGTGTTTTTAATTTACAATTGACGGTTGACGATTTAGAATTGGCAGTTGAGATTTGATAGTGAGACAGAAAGCAGAGGACAGAAGGCAGAGGACAGAAGACAGATGACAGAAGACAGATGACAGAAGACAGAGGACGGACGACAGAGGACAGACGACAGAGGACGGACGAGAGACGACGGACGAGAGACGACGGACGAGAGACGAGGGACGAGAGACGACAGAGGACAGAGGACGTAGGGCGGAAGGAATATCGAATATCGAACAAGGAATGTCGAAGTAAGAAGTGGATTCCTGCCTTCGCAGGAATGACTGCGCGGAATATCCAATATCGAACAAGGAACGCCGAATAATGAACGGTAGGGCAGGGGCTTTTCAATTGATTATTTACTATTGACAATTTACGATTTTGGAGTTGAGATTCCGTGTCGAGGAATGACTGCGCGGAATATCCAATATCGAACAAGGAATTTCGAATTATGAACGGTAGGGGAGGGGCTTTTCAATTGATTATTTACTATTGACAATTTACGATTTTGGAGTTGAGATTCTTTGCTGCGCTCAGGATGACACGGGGGGAGGAATGACCCCGCACCAAATTTGAGGGAAAAAAGAACCCGCGCAATAAATTGCGGGGCTAAATATTTTTAGGATTGCGGGGATCCCCGACTACGACATTCGGGGACAGGCATATTAGCGTTTGAAGTAGAGTGTGGGGCCGGTGTGGTAGGTTTTTGCTTCCCAGTTCTCCCTGTCAGGCCCAACGGCTAATTTAAGAAGGGGCTCTTCGAGACGTTTCATTTCTACGCCAAGGAGCACTGCTGAAGGCGGTTCTTTTTCAAGCAGTGCCCCAAGTGTTTTTGGGCCTACGGTATGTGTAACGGCACGGTCGGCGGGGGTCAGTGAATCGGCAATTCTGTAAACTATCGAGCCGGCAGACAATTCAGTATAAATATCGCAGCCGCCTTCGAGAGCATAGAGAGGGGCAAGAGTAAGTATTAGTTTTGATCCTTCGACTGCGCTCAGGACATGGTTTTGAGTTTTGAGTTTCTCGGCAATATCTTCCGAAATCTTATGTATTTCAATCGGCACCCAGCTTTCCGGCACAAGAACTATTACAGTTCTGTACAAAACAACAGGGTATGAGACAACTGCCACAAGGACACAGACCGATACCAATACAGAAGCTATTTTGAAATGCTTATTGAGGCCACTCTTGTTAGCAAGCTTTCGTAAATACAGGAGCGGGAAAGCTGCGCTGATGAGCAAGAAAGGGACCGGCATCGCAAGGTATTGTCGCCACATTGTCGGCGGGATTAGAGCGATTATAAAAAACGTCAACGGCAGCAGGGCGGCGAGTAATAGGTTTTGGGCGTTCGATATTTTTAATCTCCGGCGAAGACACACAATCACCAGGAAAAGGTAAATCGTTAGCACGATAAGTGCGAAATAGCCAGGCATTGTAAGGCAGGTGAATATTAGATTAAATTTGTTATGAACCATACCTATTTGGTGGAGCCATTCGCCGTAGAGCACAGGTATCCGCACTATGTTTAGAAAAAATGCTCGCGGAGCCTGAGCTATCACCCAGACAGGCCAGACCAATACGATAGCAGCAGCAATCAAGAACGGCAGGGCGGTCTTAAATCTTTGCTTTATCGACTCGGGGGGCTGGGCCAGCAAAACGGCGAAAAACAATAGCTCTACGAGTGCCGTGGTTATACGCATACAGGTTGCTAATGTAAGCAGGGCGCCAATGGCAGCGATTCGCCAGTATTTTGATTTGCGCTTAAAGTCGGTGGATACGAACAGCCAGAAAGACAGCGCGACGAAAAGAATCACAACATCGTGATTCCAGGCATAGCCGTTGGCGTAATCGACGAGGGGATTAAATACGTATAGAACAGCGGCTGCCAGGCCCAGGAGCATTCCGGAAACTGCAAAAGACTTAAAGATGTGCCGATATATGCCCACGATGCAAACGACTATGAGGATATCGCATACGACCGAAAGTATTCTGCCTGCAAGCAGATAGTGCGTTGTGTTCAACGTTCTGAACAGGGCGGCATAGAGCAATGGGTGGTATGGCATTTGGGCCGGGTATGAAAAATCCCTGTAAATCATCTTGCCCTGCGCCAGCAGAGAGCCGGCGGCGCAGTACATTTGCTCATCGCGGCCGAGCGGCTTGGTCATACTATTGGCCAGGATTGCAAGTGAAAGAGCAATTAGTATTAAGACAACTAAGATATTAAGGATTTTCGGCAACATTTGCCCTGATTTCCTGCGGTAGCTTACCATTCAGCCAATTCGCCGAGCAGCTCCTCGACAAGGTCCTTCATCGTTGCGATGCCGATGGGCTTTTCCCGGCCGGTGTGACCGATTCTCGTAACCAAAACGATTCTTTGGTTTTCGCTTTGCATAACATTTATCGCGTCGATAACAGTGGTATCCGCGTGAAGCTTTCGGATTGGCTTTATAAAATTATGTAGGTCGGTGAACTGCTCTGATGAGCTTAAGGAATCGTAAATATTTATAAAGCCGACGATATTTCCAGGCCGCTGCTCCACAACCGGCAAACGAGTAAAGGCACACTTTTTTAACCTGGCGAGCAGGGCCGAATTATCAGAATTTACATCAACCATCTGCACCCGGCTAACAGGGGTCATTACCGACCTCATACGAATGTTTGAGATATTAACCAGGCGGTTTATGATATCGGTCTGAACGGAGCTCAAGATTCCTTCTTCTCGAATGTCTGCGAAAATTGCTTTGATATGATGTTTCTGCACAGCGGTTATCGCTGTCCTGGAGGGGCCAGGCGCTCCTGTTAATCGGGCGAAAATGCCGGACATAAATTTGAGCAGGGGTACCGCCCCGCACCAGCTAAAAACTTTGTGAAATGCGAATAAAGCAGGTGCAAAAAAGGACATTAGATAATCGGCGCGATAAAAGAAAATGTTTTTGGGTATCAGCTCGGCGAATACAAACAGTATCGGCACGGTTATAAACGTTGCAAACAGCTCGGCAGTGTGTGCGCCCTCGACCTTGCTCAACAATAGGAAAGTTACAATACTCGTAGTAATATAGTGTGTGAGATTGTTACCTAATAACATTGAGAGAAGCAGGGCGGGGCTGTCACGTAAACACTTGCCGAGGATGACAAATGACAATTGTTTTTTTTCAATACCGAGTCGTAAGCGCAGCCGGCTGAGCTGGTATATCCCTGTCTCGGCCCCGGCGAAAAGACCGGAGAGAATAACGGTAAACACAGCCACCAATATTAAGACTATTCTATTTATCATTGGTCGCAGCCGGCTCAAGAGTTAATATCAGGGTTTCGATTCTGCGTTTTTGCACGCGTTCGACGGTAAATTTCAAATTTTTCAAATACGCGGTATCGCCGCTTTTGGGTATTTTGCCGAGAAGGGCGGTCACCAGCCCGCCGATTGTCGATAGTCGCGTTTCTACAGTGTCGATGTTGAATGCCTCAGCCCAGTCGTGGATGGCCAGATTGCCTGCCAGCCGATATTCCATTGGGCCTATCTGTTCGATAGGTTCAATTCCGCCTGTAATTTCAATGGGCCCCAGCAGCTCTTCGGCGATATCCTCCAGACGCACCGAACCTGCAATGCCGCCATATTCATCCACAACTATGGCCATGTCGGTTCCGGTCTTGCGGAAAAATTCCAGTAGAGATTCCACTGTCTTTTGTTCCGGGACAAAATGCACCCGCTGAACAATCCTGTCCAGTGACATCGTGGGTTCAAGCAAGAGCTGCCGGAGGTGGACCAGCCCAACTATATTATCTATTGTTCGCACATAAACAGGCAGCTTTGTCAGGTGATGTTTTTCCATCTTCTCGCGTGCTGCTTGCGGAGGGTCTGTAACGGCACAGGCAATCATATCCACCCGTGGTCGCATAACGTGGCGGACCTTCAGATACCCAAGCTCGATAATCTCGGTCAGGAGTTTATTTTCGTCGGCGGTGATTAGCCCGCGTTTTCGCACCTGTTCAATCAGCGATTTGAATTCGTCCGTGGTTATTGGTTTAGCAGGTTGCGGCGGTCCCAAAACCAGCCGGAGAACCGGCTCTACTATTAAAAACCGGAAGACAAATACAATGGGTGTAAAAACCTGCACACATAAAAAAAGCGGCACAGCGGTGGTGACACTAACGGACTTTGAATTGGCGTAGGCCAGCGATTTTGGCAGTATCTCGCCGAAGAGCACCAGCACAGCAAACGTAATGCAGGCGGTAATTGCGGCGGCGGTCAGGCCGATTTCCCGCCCGACTCTCACCGTAAGGACGCTGGCGACGGCATAAAAGAGAACGTTAACTGTCATATTTCCAAACAAAAGGCAGCTCAGTAATTGTCTTGGTTTGGTCAGCAGTTTCCCCGCCAGCTTTTGCAGTTTGTGTTTCGATTTTTGCAGTAAGTTGATTTGTCTGCGTGAGAGATTAAAAAAGGCGGTTTCGGCCCCCGAAAAAAAAGCGGAACCCGCGAGCAGCAGCAACATCAAGACGGGTTCCCAAACGCGATAGAGTGCGTTTGGGGTCCCGATAATATGGCCGATATTTTCGTAAACCTGAGCCACTATCAGCTTTTACCTGATTAACTCGCTTACACTTGTTCCTGCACAGTTACGAGATTGCTTCGTCGCGAACTGAAATTCGCCCCTCACAATGACATATGGACGCATAGGACGTCATTGCGAGCGAGACCCTTCGATTACACTCAGGGTAAACTCCACCGAGCGTGGCAATCTCAATTTCAAATGACCGTGCAAATATTATTGCATTTGACTCAGGGTTTGGGTAGCGTTATTTTAAATGTGCTTCCCGTGGCGGGTTTGGATTCGACTGAAATGATGCCATCGTGTGTATCTATTATTTTTTTACAAAAGGCAAGACCGAGTCCGGAGCCTGAATATTGTGATGGCGAGTTCTTATCTGTTTTCGTGGTGAAAAACGATTCGAAGATATTTTCTAAATCGGCTGGTTCAATTCCGTCGCCCGTGTCGGCAACTTCTATCACAACCACATCGGGCTTCTCTGCGGCTTCGATGGTTAGAGTACCGCCGCGCGGCAGCATCGCATCGCGGGCGTTAAGAATCAAATTCATTAGAACCTGTTGAATTTGAACGGGCACAGCCCGGACCGTCAAATCCTCGGGAATCCGGATTGCTACGGTTATCCCGTCCTTTGCAAAATCCCGGCAAAGACAGGTAAAAATCTCTTCAACCAGACTAATTAGCAGAGCGTTCTTTTTTTCCTGCGTCCGGCCATTTGCCATCGCGAGCATACTTTCCATAATTTTCGAGGCACGGTTACAATTTCGCACCGCTTTGTGAAGGGCTTTTTCAATCAGGAGCCTGTCGTCGGGGTTGTTTAGCGCAAGAGCGGCGTAACTGGCCAGTGGTGTAAGCAAATTATTGATTTCGTGGGCTATCATATAGGTAGCCGTGCCGATATTGGCAAGTGCCTGGAGCTGCGTAATCCGGGATTGTAAGGTGTTATTTGCCTCTTGCTGATTCGCCAGAAGTTTGTGCAAAGAAAGGCGTTTTTCGATAATACTTGTCAACTGTCTGTCCCTGCTATAAAATTTGGTCTTGAGTCTTAATACTATCTATATCGACTTTTAGTGTGTTTTTTCTTGAACCGCGATATACGCAATACGCAATACGAAAAATGAACCCCGTTAGAAACTTAATGAAAAACGGGGTAATACAAATAGGGCAAAACAGTACAAAAAAAGGAAGGTTTCTAACGGGGTGAACGAGCAGAGGATTTTAGAAGAACTTTTAGCGCTGCTGGAAGCAAACAGCGTTACAATCCGTAACGAGCCGCTTGGCGGAAGCGGTGGGGGGCTTTGCACCATAAAAGGTGAGCCGATTTTCTTTGTGGATACACAAGCTCCGTCGGCTGAAGTGGCGGCACTTTGCGCTGAGGCGGTGTCCAAGCTGGTGGATGTTGAGAAGCTCTATATCAGGCCGGAAGTCCGTCAATTTATCGAAAATTACAGTAACCAAATCACTTGAGAGGAGATGTTGTGTTGAAAAGAAAATGGCTGACAATACCTGTAATCTGTCTGATGCTGGTGCTGAGCCAGTCAAAGGCCGCAGCAAAATTACCTTCTGCGCAAATGCCCGATACATTCGTTAATTCCATTGGTATAAAGTTAGTCCGCATCGAGCCGGGTTTTTTTTTGATGGGACAGGAAAAAGGCGGCGATTGGGACGAGCGCCCTGTGCACAAGGTCAACATCAGCAAGTCCTTTTACACAGCCGTAACTGAGGTCACCAACGCCCAGTACGAGCGGTTCGACCCGCAGCACCGCAAGCTCCGCGGAAAACTCGGTTTCTCTAATAGCAACGACGAGGCGGTCGTCTTCGTCAACTGGCACGAGGCAGCCAAATTCTGTGAATGGCTCTCGAAAAAGGAGGGCAGGGCGTACCGTCTGCCGACCGAGGCCGAGTGGGAATACGCCTGCCGGGCCGGCACCACTACTGCCTATTATACCGGCGACGACCTGCCGGATGCCTACCACAAGAACCAAACACAAACCTGGCAGCCAAAACCGGTGTTACTTAAGGTCGCTAAAACCCCAGCGAATAAGTGGGGCCTGTTCGATATGCACGGCAATGTAGAGGAATGGTGCTATGACTGGTATGGTCCGTATGAGCAAGGCGAGCAAGCCGACCCGGTAGGGCGGGTGTCCGGCCTTTTCAGAGTCACCCGTGGCGGCAGTCACAGTACAAAGCTCTCGTTCCTGCGCTCATCGAACCGGCTTGGCACACTACCCCAGGACAAGAGCTGGGTGATAGGCATCCGCATCGTTCTCGGTGAGATGCCAAACACAAATCCTCTACCTGTTCCTGCGCCACCGTTGAATCAGCGAAACGTCAACCAGCGGATTCCCACTGACCTGGCCAAAGGCCCGGACCCGAAAAAGCCATATTTCAAAGGCCCGATTGAGTACGTCAGGATTCCGCCGGGCTCCAACGGCCCGATGTACTCTAAGCACAACCATGACCCGGCGCTGGTGGACTGCCCTAATGGCGACCTTCTGGCCATCTGGTATTCCTGCCGTACGGAACGTGGGCGCGAATTAACGATTCTTGCCAGTCGTCTGCGATACGGTTCGCAGCAGTGGCAGCCGCCTTCTGTTTTTTGGAACGCACCTGACCGCAATGACCACGCCCCAGCTTTTTGGTATGACGGCCGAAAGACTATCTACCACTTCAACGGGCTTTCGGCTGTAGGCACGTGGGGCAATCTTGCCCTGGTAATGCGCACTTCTGAAGATTGCGGTGCCACCTGGTCAAAAGCTCGGCTCATTGCCCCGGAACACGGCCGTCGTCACCAGCCCGTCGAATCAGTTTTCCAAACTCGCGAAGGCTTCATCATCTTACCTTGTGACGCCGGACCAGGAGGCAGCGGCGGCACCGCTATCCACATCAGCCGTAATAACGGAAAGACCTGGACCGACCCCGGGGAAGGGCAGCCAGCCCCCAGGTTTGAAGAGGGTGCAACAGGCGCCTGGATAGCCGGTATTCACGCAGGTGTCGTACAGTTGAAAGACGGCAGCTTAATGGCCTTCGGACGCGGAAATAACATCGACGGACGAATGCCGATGAGCATCTCGAAGGATATGGGAAAAACCTGGACCTATTCAGCCAGTGAATTTCCCCCTATCGGCGGAGGACAACGGCTAATCCTGAGACGGCTTCAGGAAGGACCAATTCTTTTTGTCAGCTTCACCGACCGAAGGAAAGGAATGACGATTCGTGATGCCGCTGGTAAAGGTCGCACGGTGTTCGGCATGTTTTCGGCCCTTTCTTTTGACGAGGGCAAGACCTGGGCAGTGAAAAAGCTCATCACTGCCGGCGGCCCGGCCAGAAAACTTGACGGCGGCGGCAATACCGGCCGGTTTGTAATGGACGAAACCCACGCCGAACCCAGGGGCTATCTCGCCGCCACCCAGACGCCTGACGGCCTCATCCACCTGATAAGCAGTAAACAATACTACGTGTTCAATCCGGCCTGGCTCAAACAGCCAATGCCCGCAGAAAAGGAGTAGCGAAAAATGGCAGCAAAAAAGATAGCCATAATGGTTGACGAAATGTATCAGGTCCTCGAGGTCTGGTATCCTTACTATCGATTCTGCGAAGCAGGACTGGAGGTTAATTTTGTTGCAGCCGAGGCGAAAAAAGAATATCATTCAAAGGAAGGCTATCCCTGCGTCTCAGAGGTTTCAGCCGGAGAGGCCAACGCCGGCGATTATGATTGTATGGTTGTGCCTGGCGGATTCGCACCGGATTTTATGCGAAGAAGTGCCGATGTTATAAAGTTTGCAAACGATATGGTAAATGCGGGCAAGGTCATAGCGGCTATCTGTCACGGCGGATGGCTGTTGTGCAGCACGAAGGTTTACAAGGGCAGGAAAGCGACCTGTTTTATGGCAATTAAAGACGACATTAAAAACGCCGGTGCCGACTATATAGATGCCGAATGCGTTGTGGACGGCAATTTGATTACATCGCGCAAGCCGGATGATTTGCCGGCCTTTTGCACCGCAATCTTAAAAAAGTTAAAAATTGGCCACGAAGACACAAAGGCACAAAGGAATTAAAAACAAAAACCAAGCTTGGTGTCTTAGTGTCCTGGTGGCAAAAAAGCAATAGGAGCATTTTCCTTATGAACCGGGTAAAGTCAGAAAAAGAACAAGATAAAACGCCTGTGGTGCTGGTTGTCGATGACAATCAGCAGAATCTTGAGCTCCTGCAGGCATATCTTGAGGATATGGACTGTGAGACCGTCCCCGCACGTGATGGATTGGAGGCCATGGAGATTATAGGTAAAAAATCACCTGATTTGATTTTGCTGGATGTGATGATGCCTAAAATGAGCGGCTTTGAGGTCTGTAAGAGAATAAAAAACGACCCTAAAACCGCGGACATTCCCATAATAATGGTAACCGCACTTAACGAATTTGGCGACATTGAACGTGGCATTGATTCCGGCACAGACGATTTTATTAGTAAGCCGGTGAACAAGCTCGAGCTTACAACGCGAGTTAAAACAATGCTGAAATTAAAACACTTAAGCGATAAGCTCGAGCGCACATTGGCGTATTTAAGCGAGATAGAAAAACAGGCACAAATGGCAAAATCAGGCTCACAGTAGAAGTCTGAATTTGCAGAATTTGGGGTTTTTCAGGTCTGTTTTATCACTAAAAAGCCAGGGGTTTGCTTACGGCAGGGCGGGGCGGCAAAACCCGGAAACCAGCCTTTAGAACCATAACAATCCCTATATCACACACAATCGCCACATACTCCGGACAAAATAAAACCAACAGTAACTAATTGCCAAAACGGGATTAATACGGCTTCGCCTATTGTCGATACCCTTAATAGCGTACAGCGGTTAGAGGACAGGAATTCGTATCTCCTCCGGCGAGATACGAGCAGCGGGGAGCGAGCTTATGAGCAGGTTACTGGAAATCCTCGGCAGGGCGATAACGGTCGATACGGCCGATTTGATATGGCATTGGCTCAATGAGGTCAGAACTTCAAAAGACGATAGCGAATCTCCGCAATATCACCAGCTAAATAAAATCATTGAGCTGACGGGCGATATGAAGCTGGACGCAGCCGCCGAGCAGCTAAGGCTGTATCTCTTTGAAAATCCTTCCTGTACACACGGTCGTCTCGCCTCGGCGGCAATAGCTCTGTCAAAGAACCAGCTGGACGAGGCGGTCGAAGAATTAAACTCCGTTTATCTCCGCCAGCCCAATAATACAATGGCTCTTTATGCTCTGGGCCACTGTTATGAACGGCTCGGCAAAGAGTCTCAAGCCGTCGAATTTTATCAGGATTGTCTGAAGTTTAAAAGCTATTTGCAGCTTCCCGGCCAGAGACTGGCTGCAATATATTTTAAAAACGGTCAACTGGAAAAAACCATACAGGAATACGAGCTGTTGCAAAATGAATATCCCGATGACATGTCAACACTTGTGACGCTCGGGCATTTGTATATTGCAAACGCCGGATATACCAAAGCTGCTGAAACATTCAACACCGCAATTTTAATACATCCGGACAATTTTCACGCTGAGGACGATTCTTTATATCAGCTTATTGCCGATGGGCAGCTTCACCAGGCACTGGAGCACCTCGAGGATTTATCGCAAGACCAGGCCGAGGGCGCCGATTTGATTATGAAGCGGGCCGATGTTCTTGGTATGTTGGGTGCTACCGCTGAGGCCATTTCACAATATGAAGAAGCGATTCGTATTTGCCCGGATTTCCTCGAGGCAACTATAAAGCTTGGGACGCAATATTTGCAGCTGCAGCAGGACCAGCTCGCTGCACAGCAATTCAACAGGGCGGTCGAAATAAATGACAAAATAGTCGATGCCTATATCGGCCTGGCAATCGCCCAGAAATTAGCCGGCAGCGCCTCAGATGCCTTAGTAACATTATCACTGGCCGCCGCAATTCAGCCGAACAGCTCATTGTTGTTCGCCGAGACGGCTATCCTGCAATTCAAGGCAGGCTTTGGGCAGAATCTGCTTTTTTCCGGGGCCAACTCAACTAACCTCATTGACGCTGTGATTGCTGCGCATAGCCAGCAAATCAGCCATCGGCCGCAAAACCCGGATTTACACTACAGAATGGGCATCTTAATGATGAGCATCGGCAGGATACCTGATGCCCTCAAGTCATTTCGAGCTGCTTTAGAGATAAACCCAACTTACACCAGAGCCATGAGCAAACTCGCAATGTGTCTATTTGAAACAGGCCAGAGGTCCCTTGCGCTCGAGCAGCTTATTGCTCCTGAGTATCTTGACAAGGGTACGCTTGAATTGCATTATAAAATTGCCTTGCTTTATTGCGATAAGGTAAAGTTTGCATCCTCTCTTATTAACCTTGACCGTCATATGGAGAATAATTTCACCTCCGCCGATGCAGCAGTCAACATTTCGATAGTCCTTCAAAATTTAGGCCTGTTAGACAGGGTGACTGTTATGTGGGACAATCTCTCGGATACGGCCAATCAAGCAATGAATACCAACAATCCGTTTTTACCGGGTGAGCCCCTTAGCCCTTAAGTGAATATGTTTTATGTCTATGCAAAGTCCAAACCGGCAATTATCATCAGGTGAACAAAAATACGCTAAAAAGCTAAAAAACACATAAATCGGCTATTTGGCCCAAAACCAGCCCTGAATGAAACATAACATATCTTATGGGACGTTGGATATTCGGTTGGTTTGAAAAGCTTGTTTCAAACGACTAAAAATAAGAGGCCCCTCAAATCGACGGCTGGCGCCATACAACCTAATATCAGCTATCTACTCCCCCAGCATCGCCGCCATTTCCCGGCGAAACTCGCGAAGATTCTGCTCCTGGCGTTCACTAAAGGAACCCTGCCGTTGGGCGTAAACATCCATCCACGTAACTAAGCGGTTGAAACTGTCGGCATCCAGACGCACACCTTCGTGGCCTTGTTCCTCTGTCAGCATAGCGAGCAATTTGCTCCGCCTGGCTGGGCACTGCCCCACCACGGATTTATCTCGTTCGAAGGCCAGCTTTTCCAAATCCTTCTGAGCAAACGAGAGCAGGTTTTTGTAGGAGTTCGTTGCCGTAAGGTCGAACCGGCCGGCTTTTTCATTGCCACTACCACCTTTGTGACAGCGGACGCACAATTTATCCAACACGGGCTGCACCAGCTTGTCAAATCGAAGCGGCCAGGAACCTGGCGGACCCGGTCTGAGCCTCGAAGGCTCGCGCTGGGCGGCCAACGGTCGTCTGCTCACCGCCGGTGCCAGCTCCCGCGATTCGTGGCACCCGATGCAGGAAAGCGTCTGTTTCGGCTGGACATAGGTGAGGCTCCGCATGGTCTGAACGGCCAGCCCCTTGCCATCAAGGGCCTGGAAGAAAACCGAAACTCCCGACGGCACGCGAAAATATGCAGAGCCGTCTTCTTCAACCGGGACGGTTCCCAGAACGAACTTTCCGGGGTCCTCACTCGAAACGCCTAAGTTAGGAGAATTCATACGAGGCTGCGTTTTCGGCGGCACCCCGACGATGCGAAGCTGTTTCACCGAGCCTCGCTCGAGTCCCTGCAATCCCCGGTAAACGTCCTGGACCAGGAAACGCCCTTCCTGCGGGCCATCCCAGTCGACGTTACACGAGCGTACGGGAGGATTTTGACGGGCACGAACCGCAATCGGGTACATACTCGATATGTTGGGGTCCCGGTACAACAAGCTGAGGTTCCCGAACGCGTCGTAGATGTACAGCCCCATCGCGTTACCAGGATTGGCGGGGTCGTCAATCCGCATCAGATGGTGCGCCGGAAGCTTGCGGTCGCTCCAGCCGACTAAGAAGTGCTGCTCCGAAAGCGGATACGGCCCCGCGTAATAGCAGCTCGGCCAACCTTCCGCTTCAGGGAAACACACCTCGGGCGTAAGACGTGTCAGCGGCTGCTCATACTCTGTGCCGAGCCTGCGGTCCAGCAGTGCCAGCGCTCCGCCCGTGATTGAGTGGTGGGCCGTGGCCGTGAAAACCAGCTTGCGCGAATTGGGAACCGGCCGGGCCTCGAAGATGCACTGCGGTTTCGTCGTGAAGTTCCCGTACACGAGTTGTGGATTCGTCCCGTCCGGGTTCGTCGACCACAGGCTCATAAAATGCCCGTTGAACCGGTCGATGTAGTCCCACCGGGCGTACAGAATCCGCCCGTCGTTTGCGACCGACGGCGTCCATTCGAAGTTTTCGAAAGCCGAGATAGCGCGAAGGTTTTTCCCGTTGGCATCCATCACGTGTAGCGTAAAGACAGCCACAGGACGATGATTGTCGCCCCCACAGCGGACGTAGCTGTCGGGACACGTTGACCGGCTGCTGGCTGCTGCACTGGCTTTGCCCGCCTGGAGCCGTGTTCCTTTTCGCGTCGAAAGGAACACAATCTCGCCGCTGGGCAGGTAGCGGGCGTCAAAGTCGTCGTAGTAGCCGTGCGTCAGCTGCCGCACGCCGCTGCCGTCAACGTTCATCTCGAAAAGATGGTAGAACGCGTCCTCGGGAAGTTTCTCTTTATCCACCTTATTCTTGATACCGGCCACGTGGGGATAATACTTGCACCACGCAAACAGGACCTTTTTGCCATCGCACGAAAGGTCTGGGCGGAGAAAATTACCCGCCGGCCAGTCCCTGGTCAGGCATTGCAGCCGTGGCGCGTCGCCCTTGAAGCCCCTCAGAAGGTAGATGCCTCCGCCGGGACGCGACCACCAGCCATAGTACTGGTCGCAAACGTGTGGAAACATACCGGGGGCTCGCTTGACAAACAGGATAGTGTCGAAATCCAGCATCGGATTGGCCAGCGCCATCCTACGAACCGCCCAGTGGGCCTGGAAGTAAAGCTCCCGCTGTACCTTGGCCGGCGCATCTTCGTGAAGCTGCTTTAACCGCTCCACCACCTGTCGGAGCGTGTTTTCCTGCGTATCGACCTCGGCCCCCAGATGCCGCAGGTTTTCTGCCAGCTTGAGACCCCGCTGGACGACCTGGATAGTCTCATACCTCTTCTTTTCAATATGTTGTGACGACCATTGGCTTGTACTGCTTTGCGTGGCCGGCTTGCCTAAAGCTATGTTGTCTTTGGTACCGCGGGCATAGATTTCGACCTCGTCGAGGTGAAAGTAGCTTTTGCCCGGCAGTTGAAGCCGGATATAGCGGGCCTTGGCGCCGCCGAGTTCTACTACCAGCGGTTTTTTGTCCATATGCCCGAAGAACGTCGTACCATTGTGCTGGTACACCTGCCTGAAGCTCTCAGCATCGTCGGAGACCAAGACTATTAACCGCGAGGCCCGGCCGGCAATGTCGCAGCGGTTGTAAATGAGAACTCGCTCCAACGGCGCAGGTTTCCCAAGGTCGATCTGCCACCAGGGGTTCTCTTCGTTTTCTGTGTGAAATCCCCACTTGCCGTCTATGACGCCGTTGCACCCCCCTGCCGCATCTTGCTCAGCTGTGACCTTTCCGCCGGTGGAGACCGGCGCCATCTTACGCACCTCGCCCTGACGAAGCCAATCGGCCTCAATTTGCCCGCGCGTAATCGCCGGTGCCGCCCTGCCGGATTTCGATTCCTCCGCTGGGGTAGCCGCTATTGCAGCGGCGAATACCAAAACGATTAAGACCATTTTACCTGAAATTACAGAAATCATCACCTTCCATAGGTTATAATATAGAATTGTTTCTTGATTATTCGGCAAATTAAGCGGTTGCGCGTCCGTTAAAGTCCGATAATATGCGCTGACGGGTCACGGAGTGATAACGGCCTGCCCAGGATTTCATAATGGAGAATCGCCCTTTTCAGGTCGTCAGGGTCGGAATAATCTAACAAAATTTCAGCCAGATACTTTGTCCGGGCTGTTTCTGCCGAAATACCAACGCGCATATCTCCCAACTCCTTGACAGTTTTGCTGGTAAATTCTGGAAGCTTTTCAAGCTCTTCGAACTTCGGCTTAACTTGCGGGGTCGGCGGCGGCAACTTTGGTTCTTCCAGCAGCTCTATGGTCTCAAGCGGCATTGCTTGTTCCTCTTTAATTTTAATAGCGAACTGCTGGACAGCAGGCTGAGGACGGGCGATTTTTCTGCGTGGCGGTTGGATTTGCGACTGGGGCTCTTTTATGTACGGCGTACGTGCGGTGGGACGTTGCACTTGCTCATAAGGGGTTTTCTGAAAGGTCTTGGGCTTGGCGACACCGGCCCTATCAGATGGCGCCAGTCCCGGCTTACGGGGCAATTGCTCCTCGCCCTCCTGTTTCTTATTTGCCCTTGCTTTGAGGATACCGCCGATTATCCAGAAAATCGCCAGGCCCACAATGAACAGTATATTCATCCAGCTTTTACCATCTTGGTTTTGAGCAGCCAGAATTATTTGTGCTAAAAGTTCATTCATATTATTTATTTTTCCCCACAAAACCCATCAAGCATCGAGTATCGAGCATCGAGACTATTCTTTTGTCTTGGGCTTTGCAATGGAATCCCGCATTCCGGTATCGGCCATAATGTTTTTCATTCGATAATAGTCCATAATGCCGAGATTACCCTTCCTGAAGGCATCCGCCATAGCCAGCGGTACCGTTGCTTCATTTTCTACCACGAGCGCTCGCATTTCCTGCTCGCGGGCGACTGCCATAGCCCGGCGTTTTTCCGCCTCGGCCTTTGCCCTTCGCATATCAGCTTCCGCCTGGGCGGCCTGCAGTTGTGCTCCCACATTCTCCCCTACATCGACGTCGGCAATATCTATTGAAAGAATCTCAAAAGCCGTTCCCGCATCGAGCCCCTTGGCCAAAACCGACTTGGAAATATCGTCCGGGTTTTCCAGAACGGATTTGTATGTTATCGCACTTCCGATTGTGGTAACAATTCCTTCGCCTACCCGGGCGATAATAGTCTCCTCAGTTGCGCCACCTACTAATCTATCCATATTCATTCTAACCGTTACTCTCGCCTTTGCTTTTAACTGGATGCCGTCCTGAGCAACAGCGTCTATAGTGCCCCTGCTCTTTGCCGGGTCGGGGCAATCGATGACCTTTGGCTTAACACTCGTTTGAACCGCATCAAGAATGTCACGGCCAGCCAGGTCTATCGCAGTAGCTGTTTTCAGCGTCAAAGTGATGTTTGCCCTGTTCGCAGCGACTAATGCGCGTACAACATTTGGGACCCGACCGCCGGCTAAATAATGGCTCTCCAGATCCCGGGTCGTCAGGATCAGCCCTGCCTGAATCCCAGTTATTTTGCTTAGCACAATGGTCCTGGTATCGACCTTCCTCAGCCACATTCCAATAAGCTCGGAGAATTTGACATCGGCCCGCGATAATTTTGCCTGCAGCCATAACCGGAAAAACTTTAAGAACAGCAGGAAGAGTACGAATACTACAATGGCAATGATGACTAAAAATACTGTTAAAGCCACTTTGGCGCTATCGCTTATTGCCAAGACCATATTTATTAAGTTATACATTTTTTTGTCCTTTCATTAAGTTTCTTCTATTTCTATTACACGAACAGTTAGCTGTGTGCTTTCCACGTCGATAACCTTGACCTTTTTATCTTTATCAACATAACCGCTTTCGGCTACACATTCAAGTCTTTCTCCTGAAAAATCGCACATTCCCACCGGCCGCAGCGGCGTAACAACCAGCCCCACGGCACCAAGCATCTCCTTTAGTTCGGGCGTATCGGGTATGGCATCGCCCTGCTGCCGTTCCGACGGTGTCAGCGTCACGGCTTTACCGAACCTGGTTTTCGGGAATATTCTGTAAGCAATAATCAGAACCGACGGCACCATTATTAGGGCAGTAACTATGCCTATCCAGCCTGCGGTAGTGCTGTGCTTGAAAAATATCACTCCACCGACAATCACACAGGCAAGTGCAAAGATACTTATTATGCCCCCGCTCGGCACAAAAACTTCAGCTAATATCAGGGCCGCACACGCAAAATATAAAAAAACAGCAAAAATAAGCCACCACATAAGTTTACTCCTATGATTGATTTCCTACTGCTTTCACTACAACCCTGTTGCCGTGAATTTCGATTATCTCAACATTAGTGCCTTTGTCAAGGAACTCGGCTTCAGCCACCACATCTACTATTGCATTGCCGAATTTTGCCTTTCCCGTCGGCCGCAGTGTCGAAACTACCTCACCTGCATCACCCACATTTACGCTTATAGTTTTACTTTCAGGCGGAATGGTCATACTGACCTCAAATTCAGTGCCCAGCTTTGCTCCGGTCGGCACAAGTATAAGTCCGCTGAGGAACTGCATTTTAGGCAGATATTTTGCCAGCAGCCACGCCAGAACAACAAATCCTATGAAGCCGCCCGCCAAACTCACAACTCCCCATCCGAAATCATTCCAGGCAATATCACTATTGGGCCAAGGTAATGTGTCAGGCGGATTCTTGATGAGCATACCGAACAAGCCGGCCAATATGCACGTTACCCCTGAAAAGCCTGCGATGCCGAAGCCGGGCAACACGAAGATTTCCACCATCAGCAGCAGTACTCCCACAACCAATACCGCCATCTCCACCCAGTTTGCCAGCCCGATGAGGTATTTGCTGCCGATTATGACCGCAAAGCATATAACCGCTACCAGCCCCGGCAGGCCGACGCCCGGCGTGTTAAATTCAATATAAACTCCCAACAAGGCGAGCATAATAAGTACAGCCATCACCGCTGGAGAATTTAGCCATCGCACCATCTCTTCCGACCACAGAGTCTCCAGCACCATCGGCTCGCCGGCAAAGGTTACGCCGTCTCGCTTGGCCAAAAACTCAAGCGCTTCTGCCCGGTCTTTGACCACCGCCCTTGCTATGCCGTATTCGAAAGCATCAGAAGCGGTTAGTGTTAGAAGTTTATCGCTTTCGACAACTAATTCTTTGTTGTCCAGGTCATACTCATTTGGGTCCTTGTTCGACAATTCAACGCTCTCAAAAAATTCGTACTCTCCCGTTTTGAGGTTCTTGACCCTGTAAACCTCGATTTGCATTGTTACCATTGCCCGCAGCAATGCTCGAGGATAACCGTTTTCATTAGCGGCCCGGTCGAAAAGCCCGCGGATAAAACTTTCAGTTTTTTCCCGCTCCACACCTTCAAGTTTTTGACCGGGCACAAGTATAATTGGGGCACAATCGCCTATCTGGGTATTCTCGAGCATTATTATGTCCCGGCAGGATACACTTATCATTGCGCCGGCCGACATAGCTTCAGTGGTTATATAAGCGACCGTGTGGGCTTCTTTGCCCACTTCAAGTATCAGGTACTTACAGATGCTATCGGCTGCGTCAACAAGACCGCCATAGGTTTGAATTTCATAGAGCAGGTATTCTACCCCCTTATCGCGGGCGATTTGCGTTCTGCGCTGGATGGATTTGAAGAGCCCATCGTCAATCATACCCTTACAGATGATTACTGCTGCTTTTACGGTTGGCAAATCTGCGCGGGGGTCGTTCGGCTCGGCTGCCATAGCCGGGGCCTGGAACAACAACAGGCACGCCAAAACAATCGCTATTTCTCGAACCGGATTCTTCATAAGTGGTATTTTACCTTTATATTACAAAATTAGCAATACCAAATTAGACCGGATATTTCAAAGTATTTTTGCGGGTTTTCAGATAAACTTATTAAAAATAGGGCTATCGACGGACATATTTCAAGCGGGGGCTCACCAAAACAGCCATTTCGCGATGAGGTAGAACAGTACGGTTAATCCCGCGGAGACCGGAATAGTAACGAACCAGGACGTAAAGATTGACGCGACGACTTTGCGGTTAATCGCGGTGATACCACGCGCCAGCCCCACCCCAATTATTGCACCTACGAGAGTATGTGTGGTGGACACAGGCAGACCCATCTTCGAACAGGTCAGCACCGTTGCCATAGTGCTCAAGTCAGCGGCAACGCCACGCGAAGGCGTTATCTCAGTTACTTTCATCCCCACCAGACGCATTACCCGATAACCAAAGGTGGCCAAGCCCACGACTATGCCCAAACCGCCGAGAGCAAGAACCCACATTTCCACCGGCACTTTTTCAGGGATAACGTTGTATTTGACGATCTCGACCACCGCAGCCAGCGGCCCGATGGCATTTGCCACATCGTTAGCGCCGTGCGCAAAAGCCACCGTACAAGACGTTATAATTACCAACACCGCGAAAATCTTCTCGACCTGCACGAGCTGCCGTTCGAGGGGTAAATCACCATCAAATTTGCGCTTTTTCCAAGTAAACAGTATGGAGACGCCAGCGGCAACAAGCCCGCCCACAATGCTCAGTGCAATGGCCTTCGGAGCGTTAAGATCAAGATGTATGTTTTTCAGTCCTTTGTAAATGATGGCCAGAGTTAGTATGGCAAAGGTGAAAAAAACGCAGACCGGTACCCCTTTCCGAGCCGCTGCCACCGGCTTTTCAACCGATAGTATGTAACGCGAGATTAGTTTGAATATGACAAAGGCCATTATCCCCCCGGCGAGCGGCGAGATGAACCAACTGGCAACAATCTGGCCCAGCTTAGCCCAATGAATATGCCCTAAACCGGCCTGCAGAATTCCAAACCCGACGATGGCCCCAACAATGGAATGTGTGGTAGAGACCGGCATCCCGAAGTAGGAAGCGACGTTCAACCACACTGCAGCCGCCAGCATCGCACAAACCATACCGTGAGCGAGCATACGCGGGTCGTTCGTGAAAGCCTGCGTGTCTATTATTCCCTTTCGAACGGTATCCGTAACGTGGCTGCCGACCAGCACAGCCCCGCAGAATTCACAGATGCCGGCCAGCACCACTGCCCAGAATATAGTGAGGGCCTTGGACCCGACTGCATCGGCCATTGAGTTAGCTACATCATTGGCGCCGATATTCCACGCCATGTAGAAACCAACTATAATTGCTATGACAACGAGCGCTTCCATTGAGACAGTGTTCCTCCGCTCCAGGGCCGACTATTTCTTGCGAATGATAAGCCGAAGGTATTTAGCGGTCTTCTCGGAATTATTCGCCACCGCGCTTAGCGTCTCACAGTACTTATCGAGAAAGAAAATCGTGATGGGGTCGAGCTTGTTTTCCATCTCGTAGAAGCGGCGGGAAAATTTTCTCTCCATCCTATCGGCTTTCCATTCTTCTTCCCCGATTTTTTCGACCGCTTTGAGGACATCTTCGGCCTCTTGCCCGCTAAAAGCAGTTCCGGCAAGTGTGGAAAGCTGCTCCGCTATGTTCATTAATTGTTCGCTGACGCTAATGACCTGCTCGACAAATGCCAGAAAGTCGGCTTTGAGCTCATCTGGAAGCTTGGTCTTGCGCAGAAGCAGCACGACGGCAAAATCCTCCGCTGCATCCGCCACATCATCCTGATAGGCCAGGAACCGGCTTAATTCCGACCGCCCTACAGATAGAAAGTACATCTTCGTAATCTCATCGCGCAGTGCCGTTTTGATCTGGTCCGCCTCGTGCTCGGTCTTCGACATCAGGTTGTGTAATTCTTCGATTTTCTCATAGTCTTCCTCCAGCAGCGCGTTCGTCAGAGGACGCAGAAGCTTAACGCACTCATGCACCTTTTTCGAGTGCTCGTGCAGTTTCACGAATGGTGATGGAGCGAAAAACCTATCTAAAATTCCCATTGTTCTCTCCTTTAACAAACAACAGTTAATATTTAAGAATCAAGAATACCCGGAGAATTCGATTCACGATTCACCAGATACGAATTTGCACCGTACTTTTACCTGTTCCGGTTTCACCGGTCAAGCGGGTTTTTTCCGGGATTATTACAGAATGTGATTTTAAGCTTTGTCGATACGCGGTTCGGGACTATGAGAATTTTTTAGCTCAATTCCCTCCCATTGCAGCCCGCCTATTACCGCTTGTGCGATATTGGTCAGGTGGTCGCCCACTTTCTCGACATTGTCAACCAGGTCGATAAATATCAGGCCCGTCTCCGGTGAGCAGATGCCCTCGCTCATACGCTGTACATGGCTGCGACGAAAATCTATCTGCATCTTGTTGAGGTTGTCCTCGTTGACCAGTGCTGATTTGGCCGCCTCAGTATCATCCTTTTCCAGGGCCGCTATGATATAATCAAACATCTGCTCTGACTCTTTTTTCAATTGGTCAGCCTCCGCCAGCGCCGAGTCGCTGAAGGAAAGCTTCTGCTCGATTTTTCTTTCAGCGATTTCGACAATATTGACCGCGTGGTCGCCGATACGCTCCAGGTCGTTAATCGTATGCAGCAAAACCGGCAATTCCACCGACATCTCATCTGAAAGCTCCTTTGTTGATAACGCCGCAAGATACGAGGTGATTTCGTACTGCATAGTATCTGTCACGTCTTCCAGCATCCGTGCCGTCTCAAGCTTTCTCCTGTCATTTTCAACAAGACCCTCCACGGCCTGATTAACCGCCCTTTTAGCTGTCCGTGCCATCCGCACCATCTCACGCCGGGCCTGGTCCACAGCCAGCTCCGGCGTCGCCAGCAAGCGCTGTTCCAGCACCACCGGCCGGCCCACCAGGTCGCCGGGTTTCTCCGGCACCAGCTTAACTACTATTTTTTCCAGTACCCCCGTCAGCGGTAAGAAGAATGCCGCTTCGAATATTTTTATGGTTGTGTGAGTAACCGCGATGGAGACGGCGATTGTTGTTGCGCTAAGTTCCCAGGGCGTGATTATATCAACAAGTTTGCCGACCCGGCCGATGAACCAGAAACAGATAAATGCCCCGATAACATTGAACATCGTATGTGCCCAGGCGGCTCGACGCGCATTGCGATTTGCCTGAAGGGCCGCAAGCTGGGCCGTAATTGTTGTGCCGATGTTATCACCGAGTATGAACGGTATTACCACCAGTAAAACCTGTTTCCAGTCATTACCGAACGCTCCCTGAATAGCCAGCATCTGAATCAATGCAACCGAAGCCGAGCTGCTTTGCAGCAGCATTGTTATAACCGTTCCGGCCAAAATGGCCAAAAGCGGATTACGCCCAAACCATATCAATGCTTTATGTGCGTCTTCACTGTCTTTCAGAGGGCTGAAGGCGTCTTTCATAAAACATATACCAATAAACAAAATGCCAAAACCGACGAGGATTTGCCCTACATTTTTCGTCCTTTGTGTTCTGCCGAATATCTGCAGGGCAAAGCCGATAGCAACGGCGGGAAGTGCGTAATCAGTCACCTTGAATGCCTCAAACCCTGATATGGAAACCAGCCACGCCGTTGCTGTTGTGCCGACATTCGTGCCGATAATTACGGATATTGCCTGTTTGAGAGTAAGCAGTCCTGCGTTGACAAAGCCGACCACCATAACGGTTGCAGCGGAGCTTGACTGGATTAAAGCTGTGGTGCCGGCACCAACGAGAAAACCAAAGATGCGTCTTTTGGTCATTGATTCGAGGATGTTTTTGAGTTTTTTGCCCGCGACTTTTTTAAGGCCGCCGGACATCTGCATCATACCATACAAAAACAGCGCCAACCCCCCTACTGTCCCTAAAATCATCTCTTTGGTCATATTGGTTCCTTACAGGGCCTTTGAAAAGTGAAAGATTTATAAGGGTGCGGTAGTTTTATTTGTTTTTGCTTGACCGGTCAAGCGAAAAAATGCATATCAAATATCGAAATTACAATCTAAAATTTCGAATTTTGATTTGTCATTTTGCATCTTGCTTTTTAATTCTTGATTTTTCTATAGTCTGCGTAAAATCTCTATCCCCTCCCGAATTTTATCGTCGCTGGTTGCGTAGCTTATCCTGAAATGCGTATCTTTTTCGCTGAATACATTGCCCGGGATAACAAGTACATTGTTGGCAATCGCCTTTTCTACAAATTCTGTTCCCGAGCCGCCGGGTGCCTTAACGAATGCGTAAAACGCTCCGCCGGGCTTGATGAGCTCAAACTTGTCCTTCAACCCCTCATAAAGAAGGTCTCTTTTTTTTCTGTATGCCTCGACCAAATCGCTGACGTCATAATCCAGAGCCGCAATGGCCGCTTTTTGCAAAGGGGTCGGCGCACAGACAAAGGTGTACTGCTGTATTTTCGTCATCTCTTCGACCACGTCTCTTAAAGACTCGTGAGCCGCCGCATAGCCGAGCCGCCAGCCGGTCATTGCGTAACTCTTACTGAAGCCCCGCAGCAAAAGCGTTCTATCGTAATGATGAGCTATGCTCGGACAATCGCCGTCGTAGCAGAATCTCTCGTATATCTCATCGGTCATAATAAGTATATCTTTTTCCGCCGCTGCCTCGGCAAGTGCCTTTATCTGCTGCTCCGAATATACCACGCCGGTCGGATTGCACGGCGAATTGAGTATAATCAGCTTGGTTTTGGCAGTTATCGCCTCGGCGATTTTCTCCACAGGCAGCTCAAAATCCGGATAGCTGTCAACAAAGACGCATTTTCCGCCTAACATATTGATTACGTGTTTATAAATTACAAAGTACGGGTCAGGTATAATTACTTCATCATCGGGATTGATGAGCGTCATAAAAGCTAATAGCAGAGCCCCGCTGACGCCGCTGGTCACGAGTACTGCCAGTTTTGACCAGCCGAACTCGTTAGCAACCTGCTCAGCGATTTTTTCTTTCAGTAAACTATCGCCTGCTGTCTGCGAATATTTATTTAGGCCGTCCTTAATTGCCTTTATCGCTTCTTCTTTTAGCGCATCGGGCACATCGAAGTCCGGCTGGCCTATCGAAAAATCCACCGGGTCTTTCAGCTCCGCCGCCAGCGCAAACACCTTCCTAATCCCGCTCGCATCAATTACTTTCGCTCTTTTCGCAATAATCTCTTTCATTTAAATCTAACTAATTCTCTAATTCACTAATCTCTAATTCACTAATTAACTTATCTTTTCTGCCGCGTATGATAATCACATCCCTAAAATAATCAATGAAAAACTCATCCGTGTTTAGCCGTCGCCGTACCGGCAACGCAAAAATTTCTAACGTCCCAGCGTTACCTTCCGCACGGAGAAACAATCCTCCCCTGAGAAAAGCAAATAGCAGGTTTTGCCATCCCTGCTCATCCACTTCGTCGGCATCGAACTTGTCTCACCCGGTCCAACATTCCATTCCTCCGTATAATACACCGTACTCCACGGCCCCCAGGGCTCCGGACCATCAAAAATGCCAAGCCCGCCCTTAAACCGCATATCCTCGTCGCCGTAAATCGTCTGACACCATAGATACCTTTTCAAACCGGAGTTATAACTAATTCCTGAGCGATAACATTTGCCGGGATTGACAAAGACAGCCCCTCGCTCACCGATATTTTTGGTCCAGATGGGAGAACCGGAACTATCAAGCCCCTTGAAAAATTCATAAGCCTTCCGCTCGCGAATTCTGTCTTTCCGCACCCGTGCCATAACCATTTTATCCGCCGGCTTATAAGCACTTTCAGAATCGTGCGAATAAATATATACAAACTCATCTCGCGCCCCGGCGCAGTCTCTGCCGAAGTTCAGGAATGTCGGACAGCCGAAGCTTCTCGTAAACTTCCAATCGCACCATTTCCACGTTTTGCCGTGGTCCGCCGACCACGCAATCTGCGAATTGCCGGTATTTCTAACCAGCATATACAGCACGCCATCGACGCAAAGAATTCCGCTGGCCTTCGCGCCCTTTGCGCCGCCTCCTACCCGTTCACCGCTTTCTGTCCGCACGTTGATTCCCCGGAAATCAGGCGGCCCCCCAGTAATTTTTGCAAGACCAAGACTCAACTTCTTTTTCGTTTTCGGCTCAAATCCCCAGCCGTCCCCGTAAGCTGTGTACTGATTATCGTCGTCCGCCCAGGTAATCGGCCAGTTATCGCTGCCCGATGCCTTCCGGATAATCGTCTCAGCAGGCACCCACTCGATGCCCTTTATAACACGACTGGCAGGATACGGCGCAACGCCCTTCCGACCATCTCCCTTCACCGCCATCGCGATTGGTTCCATAAACGGCTTCAGCACGTCGTAATGCACAGAGCTGGTGCGCTTCAGCGATTTACCCGCCCTTGCCGCCACAATGTCGAGACTTGGTATCACCACAATTAAGCTGTCATACAACCCCCACGACCAGTAGGCGTCCCGCGGCACCCTGGCCATTGTCCCGTCGGCATTGTTCCACCACAGCAGCCCGTAGTGCTCCGAGGCGTTGAAGTAGCTTTCCGGCTTAACCACGGGCAATCCGCGCACGACCCGCGGCACTGTTCGTACCGCATCCACAAACCTCGCAGGAATGATTTGCTTATCCCGCCAGCGCCCGCCTCGCAGGTAGAGGTATCCGAGCCGGGCCATCGCATCGACGTTGGCGCTGATGCCAGAGCCGAACTCCCGCCGCTTGATGCCGTTAATCTCTTTCGGCCGATAGGCATTGTTCCGCCAGGTCAAATCAGATGCCTTAATACCAATCGGGCCGAAGACGCGCTCAAACATCAGCGTGTTCAAGTCCTGCCCGTAGGCCAGCGTGATGCATTCCGCCAGCCAGTTTGGCCCGCCGTCGCTGTACGACCATTTTGTGCCGGGCTCGAACATCAGCTTGGTGTATCCGCCGGGCTTGTCGAAGCCCGCGGTCTGCGTAGCAAGGTGAAACAGTGTAATCTTATCCAGCCAGCCGGTGCCGGCGTTGAACTGAGGCGGAATACCAAATCCGGGGTGATATTCTCTGGCCGGCTCATTTAAGCCCTTGATTTTGCCGTCTTTCAGAGCCAGACCCACAGCGGTAATACCTATCGCTTTAGTCGTTGACTTCAGGTCGTATCGTTGCTTTTGATTGCCCCACCGCATAACAACTCGGCCGTGGCGGACGATGCAGCCCGAGCCGCCGCCGGTAAGTGCATAGTCGCGGGCCTTTCGCAATATGGCCGAATCCATTCCAGTCTCTTCCGGCCTGACCCGCTTCCAGGTGGGCATCGGCCAGATTTCACCAGTCTCCGCCGGTGCCGGGGAATTTGCCGACGCTATTACCATCATTGCTAACGCAAAAGCAATTTGTCTTCTCATTTTTTTCTCCTCAAAGTTATTGACTCAGTACTTTGTAAGTAGCAAAAGACGATAAAATCATACTTCACTTTCTTTCGCAGTCAATATTAAAGCGGGACACCAATGGCGCGCATAGAACGAGCCGCAATCCCGACACATCGGGAAAGCGGCATCGTGAGCTCTTTTCGAGAAGTGTTGCTTTTAACTTTCCTTTTCTTCGGATTCCACTGCTTCAGCCGTTGCTTCAGGTGCAGCTTCTTTGGCGACTTCTTCCTTTTCTGCTTTTCGGCCAACGTGACTCTTGCGATGGGCGATCTTCGGCAGCCCCAGCAGAGAGTCTTCCTCAGACCATCGCTCCTCCTCTTTTAGCTGCTCGATGCGCTCGGCCCTAGTTAGAACATTTCGGTGCCTCTGCAACGCGCTTTTGATCTTTAACGAACGGTCAATAGACATCAACATCTCTCCTGAAAACTAATCATCAAACTTCATCCCGTACGCAGTCTCAAACGATTTTGCGCCGAAAGTCTCATAACCCTGCGGCGCCCTATATTTAGCGCCCAACTCGATTATCTTCTGTTTTGCAAGGTAACCATCTGTCCCTGGCCTTTCAGGGTTTTCTTCATATTTGGCCTTAGTAACCAGGCCCCACTGATTATCTATCGGTATTATTTCGGTTTCTATGTCGAACCGGGCAAAATGCTGCTGTACCGGCACTAAGTGAGCTTTGAGCCGATAGGTTTGTATCACAATCCGATTATTTCCTTTCGACTTGACCGCTTTGACTTTTTCGCCACCTGGCGATATCTTTTCGCCTTTATCAGTGTTTTGGCCCTGCCCTGCCACTTCTTTCTGGCCTGTAAGTTCCGGATTATTTTTTTTGATTTTTACAGCCGGACCGCCTACCCTTTCTTTAAGTTGACCAAGCCGAAAGACCACCAGAACCAGCAGAATAATGAACAAAAGGAATGCAATTGCAAGCTGATATGGTATTGATATCTCAATCCTGCCGGCATTAAATTGCACAATTCTCGGCCTTCTGGGCCATTGCGCCGCCCTTTCAGGCACTGCCACAGCAGGTTCTGTAGTTGGCTCATCTTTGTCGGCCTTTTCCGGACGCGGTTGCTCTAACGTCTTGCCGTAGCTCGACTTAAGCCGAGTTTTGCCAATCACCTCATACAGAGACTTTTTTTTACGACCATGTCCCACATTTTTTTTTCGATTACGTGCCATAGCTAAATCAACTCAATTTTACAAAACATCCAGCAGGCAGCTATTCTATATTATCGGCGTAAGTCTAACAGCAAGCCAGCAATCAATTAAAAATTATCTAATGTTTTTACAATATTTCAATTTGGATTTCAACAGGAAACTACCATATTCATACAGTAAAAATTTCCGCCGAATGAAGGCGGCAGGTTGATGGGTCAGGTAATTTAGGGGGTTTGGGTAAGAGAAAAATTGGGTTTGATTGGGTTTGTTTTGGCTTTGTTTTTTCATAGCCCTTATCCGTATTTTTCTTCATAATCCTTTGTAACTACACACTTTGCATCAATTTTACCCTCTGGCAAATTGGGTTTGTTTGGGTTTGAATTGGGTTTGTTTTTTTGGACTGCGAAATCATCTTTTTTTCTGTAATCCTTTGTTGAAACAGAGCTTACGTTCATTAGGGCATCCAGAAAATTGGGTTTGTTTTGCATAAAAAGAGCTGATTTGTAGAGCGTTCTCGACAGATGTAGAGGGCAAGTTAGTGAAGAGTGAGCTAAAGTGCCTAAAGTGAACTAAAGTTGGATTCTCGATGCTCATGATTGGTAATTCCCCTAAGGGTTTTCCGTTTCGCTCCAAGACTATTCACTAACGATGATTTTTGGCGTGTATCTGCTGATACTAAGACGTGCGGTTCTCCGCTAAATGCCTGCCATTTCTATGGCGGTTTGTATTATACCAAATTTCGAGCAAAAGTCAACTAAAAAAGGTGCTTTATAAGCACATAAATAGCGCCGTCTTACAGGCGGCGGAAGACAAAATTGTTTTTGGCGGAAAGTGCGGGTTTGGGTTTATTGAATTATTCCGCGTGTGCAAACAAGTTGCACACCCTGCACGGCTGAATCCGGATTTTTGGGCCTCTCTCCATGTCCAGGATCCTCATGGCTTAATCAGGCGGGGCGCCCAATTCCGAATCACTGGCTGGGATGCTTTTCTTTCACTTGGCACGCCGGCACCAGGCACGTGGGGCGTGTCTCCGTATGGGTAGAACTCGATCTTTCCTTTGAGCGCGCCGTGATCGATAATCCCTTCGCCGATCAACCAGCCGGTATCCTCCGTGATTCTGATGCTGGCTCTTTCGCGACCGATCAGGAGCGTGAAGTAGAACCCTCCCCCGAAATCGTAGAAATCAGTGATAGCTAATGCTTCATCTCGATCCAGATACGTCGCAGTTAGATGACCGTTTTTTCGCTCAATGCGCAGTCTGACGGAACGCGAGCCCGAGGCACACGGCCACTCCCACGTGCCGGTGAAGTCTGCTCTGTCTCGTTGTGCTTTCCATGCGTGCTCCTGAACTTTATCGTGGTCGATCACTGCCAGTGTCCCCTTCATTGTGTTCTCGTTGGCATATCCGTCGAACCTCACTTGGAACTGGCCATAGCCACCCTTAGGGTCGGGGCTGGACCTACACCAAAACCGCACGTGGCTGCCCCATAGGTCAACATGCACACCTCCTGTTAGATTGGGCTGGCCGGAAAGCTGAAATGTCCCGGTAACCTTTGATAGACGCTGATGCAAGATTAATTGGCAATCTTGCAGCCCCTGCGCTGTTTCAATCTTTCCCCGCCAGATGCCGGCGACCGGAGCCGGCACCACCCACATCAAAATCTTATCGCTGGTCCCGAAGTGGCTCTCATTGCCGGTGTAGTCGGGCACGCGCGGATTGTTCTTGAATGGAGACCAAAGCTCGCCCCACATCCCAAGATAGACCGTGCGAACCGTCATTGTCTTATCTGCTTGCCACTCGCCCATATTGAATTGATGGGAAACGATGCGCGTGCCAGGCTTGAGAATGCTGAGCATCTTGGGGCGGAGCTTGATGTTCGGCTTGTGGCCCAGAAACACAGTGACGACGCTGGCCTGCCGGAAGTTAGTTGTGAACAAATCACCCTGAATAAACTCAACCCGTTCTGTCACCCCGGCCTTCTGTGCGTTTTCCCTGCTTTTCCGGATGCGGTTGGGATCAATCTCGATGCCAACCGCTCGACGAGCGCCGAAATCGCGGACTGCCGCAATCACGATGCGCCCATCGCCCGAACCAAGATCGTACACGACATCGTCCTTTCCAACATTCGCCAACCAGAGCATATCCCGGACGGCATCGCTGCGGGTGGCCACATAGGGAATGGACGGGCGGACAGGTGGCATGTTGGTCTCGGCAGAACCGGCGTACGACCACTCAAGAGCCGCCACCACCACACCTATGGCGAGAAAAGTGCGTAATGCCTTCATGATCCAAGTCTCCATCAAGAGATGATAGGTCGTGTCCTTTTGTACTGCAAGTCCAATTCCGCTATATTATCGGAAAGGCTATCGGGATAGCAATGATTATACAGTCTGTATAAAACGCCAAACAGCTTCGTATCTCGTATATCGCATGTCGGCCCGGTTAGAAAGTAAACAAACGACTTCGGCAGTTTACTTCTAACGGGCTAAATCTTTAGTCTTCAGTGTTGCGCCCCTTGGTGTTTCCGTATTTGGTTAGATAAAATAGCGTAAAGTGAAATTGCTGTCAAGCAATTTAGTTTTTAGTGCTTAATTTTGAGTTCTTAGTTGAGGAGATTGCTTCGCAATGAGGGCGAGCTAGCGGAGGGGGCGTAAATCGATGTAGCAACAGTAGTTAAGCCCTGAATTCACGCCGTATACCCAGTTCTGTTAAATTTCACTTGACAAAGTGCGGCCAGTTAACTATTTAGGCAGTTTTGAAACCAATTAAGTGCATAAATCATAGTGGAGTGCTTGACAGTGTTACCCAAGAAGAAGACCAGTAAGAGCAGAACGCACACTCGCCGCAGCCATCATCGATTGGGCGCGGTGAACTATTCGGTCTGCCCGAAATGTGACCACGCCAAGCTGCCGCACGCAGCGTGTGAAAATTGTGGTTATGTCAACCCGAAAATCACATTGAAGCTCGGCAAGGAAGAAAGCAAATAAAAATGCGAATCGCAATTGACGCAATGGGAGGCGACAACGCACCGGATGAAATTATCTCCGGGGTACTGGAATCGATTGAGCTGCTCAATGAGCATGACGAGCTGATACTTGTCGGCCCAAAGGAGAGAATTGAGCCCCAATTGCCCTCTTTGAAGTCCCGTAAAGATGTTATCAGCATCATTGACGCTCCTGAAATTATCGGTATGGATGAACTGCCGATAGAGAGTTTGCGAAAAAAACGCAAGAGTTCAATTGCAGTTATGGCCAAGATGGCTAAAAGGAACGAGACTGACGCGGTCATTTCTGCAGGTAATACCGGTGCTTGTGTCGCTGCCTTCCAGATGAGGATGAGAAACCTGGCCGGTGTTAATCGCCCGGGAATAGCGGTAGTCTTTCCCACCTTTGAAGGGCCGGTGACAATATGTGATGTGGGGGCCAACATCGCTTGTAAGCCCGTAAATCTTTATCAATATGGTGCAATGGCGAGGATGTATTCAAGGCATTTGCTCGGCATTGAAAACCCAAGGGTCGGGCTTATGAGCATCGGCCAGGAGGACGCAAAGGGTAATGAGGTCGTTAAAAAGGCGCGCGAGCTGTTGAAGTCCGATTCCAATATGAATTTCGTCGGGAATATTGAGGGCAGAGATATTTTCAAGGGTGTTTGCGACGTCGCGGTTTGCGAAGGTTTCGTCGGCAATGTGATTTTGAAACTGACCGAAGGAGTTGTTGACGGCCTGTTCAAGGCGATAAAACACGAGCTTATCGCAGAGAAGCTGCGACTTGCTATGAAGTTTAAGCCTGTGATGAAAAGAATTTACAGAAAATATGACTATAACGAATACGGCGGTGCGCCATTGTTAGGCGTTAACGGCACAGCGATAATTTGTCACGGGGCAAGCCAGAGTAGAACGATAAAAAATGCCATTTTGGCCTCCAAAAAATACTACACCGAAAAAATAAACGAAAAGATCACTGAATACCTCTCAGGAACCTCTGTAAGGACATCTGATGAATCCCATTAGACATTCCGAAAATAAAAAAACAGATATTTCCGATAAGGAAAAACTTTGCCAATATCCACATATGTCTAACGGGATGAACAAGCCAATTAACAATGCCCCCCCCACTTATCGCGCAGCTATCACCGGTCACGGCTCCTTCGTGCCGGCGAAAACACTAACCAATGATGACCTTGCAAAGATGGTGGACACCTCCGATGAATGGATTACAAGCCGGACCGGTGTCAAGGTTCGACACATTACTACCGACAACGAAACCACCGCATTTTTAGCCACGGAAGCCGCCAAAAAGGCCCTGGCCGATGCAAATCTCGATGCCGCCGAGCTTGAGCTTATTATTGTCGCAACCATTACACCGGAAATGGTTTTCCCATCGACGGCGTCCTTTGTGCAGCGCTCCCTGCAGGCAAAGAAAGCGTGGGTGTTCGATTTGGCCGCTGCCTGCAGCGGTTTTGTGTATGGTTTGTCTATCGTCCAGCAGTTCCTGGAGAGCGGCCGATTTAAAAACGCCCTTGTAATAGGGGCCGAGACCTTGACCAAGATTACCAACTGGAGTGACCGGACGAGCTGTATCCTTTTCGGGGACGGCGCAGGAGCCGTCGTACTTGAGCGGCACAATGATGGACGCGGTATTTTATACAGCACTATGTCTGCAGATGGCGACCGATGGGAAGCGTTAAACTGCCAGGCGTACGGTTCCCGCTATCCAGCGGCCAAGAAGTTAGACGACCCGAAAAAAATCTATATGGAAATCAAGGGCAGAGAAGTCTATCAACAGGCCGTTCGACGCATCGTTGAAGCCGTTACCGAGTGTATGGAGCATTGCGGATTGAGCATCGACGATATCGCGATGGTCATTTCACACCAGATGAACGCAAGGATTATCGAGTCTGCAGCGAAGCGGTTAAAGTTGCCGGATGAAAAGGTGTTTTTGAATATCGCCGAATACGGCAATACGTCAGCGGCCTCGGTGCCTATTGCCTTTGATGAGTGCTTCAGGCAGGGTAGAATCAAGCAAGGTGATATTGTTATTTTCGTTACTTTTGGCGCAGGTTTGGCCTGGGGAGCAAACGTAATTCAATTTTAAGTTTAGCCCCCAGGCTTATCCTGGGGATTATTTAGCCGTCGCTGCCACAGCGACGCAATACGCAATACGAAATGAAGACCGCTTTTTTATTTCCGGGACAGGGTGCTCAGGTTGTAGGAATGGGCGCTGAAGTTGCCCGGTCTTTCCCCGCAGCGGCAGAGATTTTTGAGAAGGCAAACAATATTCTTGGATTTGATTTGGGCCGAATCTGTTTTGAGGGTCCCGCGGAGCAATTAAATACCACGGCGATTTCCCAACCTGCGATTTTCGCAACCTCTGCCGCCATATTAGATGCTCTCAAGACAAATCCTGCCACCAGCGGGATAAGCGCGGACGTAACAGCGGGCCTTAGTCTGGGCGAATACACCGCCCTCTATGCCGCAGGCGTGATTAGTTTTGAGGACGCACTTATTCTGTGCGCCAAACGCGGACAGGCGATGCAGCAGGCAGCAGACGCTACCGAAGGTGCGATGGTTAGTATCATCGGCCTTGATGAAGCCCAGGTTAGTCAGCTTTGCGCCGAAGCCGGCGAGGGTGAGCTTTTGGCCGCTGTTAATTTCAACTGCCCGGGCCAAATCGTAATAAGCGGCAGTAAGCCGGCCTGCCGGCGAGCGGAAAAATTGGCAGAAAACTACGGTGCTATAAAGGCGGTGCCGTTGGAGGTGGCTGGCGCTTTTCATACTGAAATGATGTCCACTGCAGCGGATGCCCTTAAAGAGGCATTACAAAAAAGCGAGATTTCAGAGCCGTCAGAAACGAAAATTATTGCCAATATTAGTGCTGATTATTACCAGAGCGCTAAAAAAATCGCGGAAGGCCTGATAAAGCAATTGACTTCCCCGATACTCTGGCAAAAATGTATGGAACGACTTCTGGCTGACGGTGTTGAAAGGTTTTACGAGATAGGCCCAGGCAGGGTCCTGACAGGCCTTATGCGAAGAATCAGCAGAAGAACCAAGGTCGTGAATATAAGCGATTTGCAAGTTATCAAGTAGCTTTTGTGAAAAGTTAGACACGAAATACGAGTTTAATTGAGAGATTGGACAGATGTCGGAAAAAAGGCTGGCTGTTGTAACCGGTGCCGCCAGAGGCATAGGCCGCGCAATTGTTCTCGAGCTGCTCAAGCAAGGCCGTGTCGTTGCCGGACTGGATATAAATGCCGAGCAGCTCGGCGAACTTGAAAACGTTGTAAAAGAAGCCAGCTTTACGGTTATAACCAAATGTGTGGACATTACCGATACCGCCAAATTTACCGAAACACTTGAGTCTTTGGCCTCAGAATACGGCGGGATAGGAATCCTTGTGAACAACGCCGGCATTACGCGTGACGGGCTGATTATGCGAATGAGTGATGAGGATTTTGACAACGTCATTGACGTTAATCTTCGAGCGGCCTTTGTTGCGACTCGGACAGCGGTAAAATCAATGGTTCGCAATAAATTCGGCCGGATTATCTCTCTCAGCTCTGTTTCCGGTGTGATGGGCAATGCAGGCCAGAGCAATTATGCCGCCAGCAAGGCAGGCCTTATTGGCCTGACCAAGTCAGTGGCGCGTGAGGTAGCGAAAAAGAATATAACGGCTAATTGCGTCGCACCCGGCTTTATTGTTACCGAGATGACCGACAAACTGCCGCAGCCGATCAAAGATGCTGCAAAGCAGATGATACCATTGCGAAGATTTGGCAGTGTTGATGACGTCGCCAAAGCCGTTGCATTTCTCGCAAGTGACCAGGCCGCCTACATCACCGGCCAGGTCCTCTGCGTCGACGGCGGTATGGCAATGTAACCCCCTGCTGCTTCCCTAATCACTAATCACCATCCCCGACTGGGGCGCAGTGCAAGTCCCCACCATAGCCGAGGCATTCAAAAAGCCCCCTCTCAACGGCCCCCCTCCCGGCCTGGATTTCACAGAAAAAGAGAATGCCCTGGAGCCACACTGTGAGCGCGTCAGCTTGTTCTTATCGGACTTCAAAGCCAGTGGCACATTTTCGGAATAATTTTGAGTAGCTACTTTGCCTTGTATACAAAACGTTTCTTATACTTTAGTTGGAGCTTAGAAGTCACTGATTGGATAAGCAGAGGGATTTACTATGAAGTTTAAGACATTATCCTTATATGGCGACTTTGTAAACTTTCTTCGCAGGAAGGCCGCTACCGCTGCGGTTCAAAAATACACCAAAATTGGGGATTTACTACTCACTCTTAAGCTATTAAACACGGCTCACCTTTCATCTGAAAGCAAGCTCACATACGCTTATATATTTTTTCATAGAGACGATGTGGCCGGTTTCAAAATACCGGTCTTAAGTGAGAGATTGGGAATGACACCTGAACTAATACGCAATACCCTGAAAGAATTAGAAAACAAAAAACATATCATCTTAATCACAGCACTGCGAGCCGATTATTTGTCTCAGCCGGCCTATTACTATAAGATAGTTGACCCGACAAAATATGGGATGCTTGACCTGGAAGAACAGCAATTGAAGTGTGACGGAATCACTAATCTCTAACCCCGAGCGCAGCGAAGAATCTCGTTTTGAATTTTATATTTTGGTTATTTGAATTTGTCTCGCCTGTCCTCCGTAGAAGTTCTACTTCGGAAGGTGGAGATTTCGAACTTCGAATTTCTGTGGATACGCTTCACTCTTCACGAGATACCACCCGTATCTGTGCCCTTTCCGGCACGAAAACCTCAAAACCAAGCACGAAAACCTCAAAACCAAGCACGAAAACCTCAAAACCAAGCACTAAAACCTCAAAACTAATTCCCCTCTCCGTCCGGCCCAAAAAAAATAAAAAAAATATTTGTTGACAACTGCTTTAGCAGGTATTATACCCGCCAAGATAAAAAATGACGCTAACAGCCGTTAGTATTACTTATTGTTACCGGGGATTGGTTGTGACGTTACGAAATAAATTCCTATTTGATTAGGGAGGATAAACAAGTGAGTGTTGATGACGTAGATGTTCAGGCAATTGAAAACAAAGTGATCGACATAATAAGTGAACAAATGGGCACAGACAAGTCTGAAATAACGCGTGAGACCTCATTTATTAACGATTTGAACGCTGACTCGCTGGATACGGTTGAGCTGGTTATGGAGTTCGAAGACGAATTTGATATGAGTATCCCGGACGAAGAGGCCGAGAAAATCCAGACCGTCGGTGCCGCGGTTGATTACATCGTCAACATTGTACATTCCAAAAGCCAAGAGTAGCGAACAAGTTTAGTATGAGTAAACGGCGAGTCGTTATAACAGGCCTGGGTTGTATCACCGCCTTGGCCGAATCCGTTGAAGGCCTTTTTGCTGCGCTGTGCGAAGCTAAAAGTGGCGTCTCCACCATAGAATCCTTTGACGCCAGTGAATATCCGGTAAGGTTCGGCGGCGAGATAAAAGGTTTCGACGTAACAAAATACGTTGACCACCGCGAAGGCAAGCGAATGGATCGCTTCTCGCAGTTTGCAATCGCTGCCGCAATCCAGGCCGTCAATGACAGCGGCCTTGATTTCTCCAGAGAAGACGTCTCGCGTGTCGGTGTCATCGTGGGGACAGGCATAGGTGGCATCAAGGAGATTGAAGAGCAGCACATAAAGCTTCTGAATAAAGGCGTAAGGCAGGTCTCGCCTTTCACTGTCCCAAGACTTATGGCTAATGCCGCCGGCGGCAATATCGCCATTCGTTACGGCCTCTGCGGCCCCAATTTTTGTGCCGTCAGCGCCTGCGCTTCCGGCAGTCATGCAATCGGCGAAGCGTTCTGCAATATTCTTGTCGGCCGAAGTGACGTTATGATAACCGGCGGGTCGGAAGCGGCTCTTACCCCGGTAGGACTGGCCTCCTTCTGCGCTGCCAGGTCACTGAGCACGCGAAATAATGACCCTACGGTGGCTTCGAGACCATTTGATAAGGATAGAGACGGATTTGTCCTTTCTGAGGGTGCCGGCATTGTCGTTTTAGAAGAATATGAACACGCGAAGAAGCGCGGCGCAAATATATGCGCCGAGCTTCTCGGCTACAGTGCAACCAACGATGGTTACCATATTACCGCCCCACTGCCGGACGGTAAAGGTGCCGCAACAACAATGAAGCTGGCACTAATTGATGCCGCTATCAAACCGGAAAAAGTTGACTATATCAATGCACACGGGACAGGTACCGAGCTAAATGACATTGCTGAAAGTATGGCTATCAGAACTGTTTTTGGTGGGCACGCTTATAAATTGCCGGTCAGCTCGACCAAAAGCAGTCTCGGCCATCTGCTTGGCGCAAGCGGCGCCGTTGAGCTTATAGTATGTGTAAAAGCCATCAATGAATCCGTTATCCCACCCACTATAAACCTCGATAATCAGGACGAGCGATGCGGCCTGCGGATGGATTTTGTGCCGCTGCAAGCTCGCCGGGCAAATGTCGATGTCGCAATGAGCAACTCATTCGGCTTCGGGGGCCATAATGCCTGCCTGGTCGTGGGAAAGGTTTAGCGCATCTCGCTCCGCACAATATTATGCGCACGATGAATCACGCAGAACAAACACATCCGTTTAGACTAAATAGCTTGAAACAATATGCACCTTGGTTATAATTCTTGAGATGAACATAGTCTGGGCTATTATACTCCTGGCCGGCGGGCTGGTAATATTATGGAAATCCGCCGACCTGCTGGTGGCGGGAGCGGTTGCGCTGGCAAAACGCCTCGGCGTCAGTCCGCTTATCATCGGTCTGACCATCGTAGCTATGGGCACTTCGGCGCCCGAGGTGGCCGCCAGCATTGCCGCTGCTGTCCGAGGTGCTGGAGACGTGGCCATCGGCAACGTCTTCGGCTCCAACATTGCCAATCTCGCTCTTGTCGGCGGCCTGGTCGCCCTTATTCGGCCGCTCAGGATTCAATCGCGAACGCTCCGCCGTGAGATACCTGTGATGCTGCTGGTGGGGCTGTTACTTTGGCCTGTTCTGCTTGATAAGAACCTGTCACGTCTGGAAGGCCTTGTGCTGTTAAGTGTATTTGCAGTGCTTATTCTGCTGACGGTGTATGCGGCAAGGAAAGACACAAAAAGATTAGCCACGGTGAAAGAAAATGAACGCAATACGCAATCCTGCCCTCGAGCGGAGCGAAGGGACACAATACGCAATACGAAGAAGAGCGTGTTCTTTGTCGTTATCGGATTGGTGGGATTAGCGCTGGGCGCAGAGATGGCCGTAGAGGGCGCTGTGTTTATCGGCAGGCGAATACCTTTGAGCGATGCTGTTATTGGCCTGACTATTATCGCGATTGGTACTTCTCTGCCGGAGCTTGCAACCTGCCTGGTGGCCGCCGTCAAGGGCCATCACGACATTTCCATCGGCAACCTGGTCGGCTCCAACATCTTCAACACCCTGCTCGTTACCGGCACAGCGGGGATGATTTGCCCTTTTACTATGGAGGAGCCAAGCCTCGCAGGAGGGGCTTATTACTGGATTATGATTGCCGTCAGCGCCGCTTTCGCAACTCTGGCCGTACTCGGCAGACGTGTCATCACACGTTTCGCAGGCACACTGCTGCTTTGCGCATACGTCGGATTTATAGTATATCTGCTGGTTTATAAGGCCGGGGTATAAATGTGAGCCAGTTCATCTATAACAACTTCAAACACATTCTTTGTTTTCTGATTCTGGTCTCAAGATTGGGAGATATTATCAGTACGTACCTGGTTACTCCCACCCTAAAGCTGGAAGCAAATCCAATCGTAAGGAAATTGGGATGGCGATTTACATTTCTAACCGTGTTTATCTGTCTAATACCGTATTACCATACAGGCCTGGCGGTTATGGTACTGGTTCCGTCTCTATTGGTAACCTCATCGAATATAAGTAAATATTGGGCGGTCAAAACGATGGGAGAAGACGAGTATTTGAAAAGACTCCTTATTTCTGCCGGCAAAGGCAAACTATCTCACGCACTGTTTAGTATATTAACATCATCCTTCTTCGTTATTCTCGCCGGTTTTGTCCTCCTGTTTTTATGTCCGGACCGCAGCAATTGGGGCTATTGGTTCGCTAATGGAATAATCTTATATGGTTTTATAGCAGCATTGTACGGCTCACTCTATTATTACAAACTATTTAAGAAAGCCCGGAAAATATCCGAAACAGGACCTCATGAAAACGACATACAGTCAATATGAACATCTACGAACTCTTGTTCGTGGGCAAATTTGAAAGGAGCTTATGAAAATGGGATTTTTAGAAAACATGAATCAGCGAGTGAAAAAGTGTGGTATTATAGATGTAAAATTGGCTCAAGGCGCTGCAATGTTTTTTGCTCTTATCATAGCCAAACTGATACCCGACATAATGGATTTAAGTATCTGGTGGTTCGTAGCGTTGTTAATAATATGTGCAATAAAACCGTGTTACGTGTTTTGGTTTAAGGAATAGTATTTCTTCTTTCCCATCGGTCATCCCGAGCGTAGCCGAGGGACCTATTAAAATAAAGCCACAGAGAGCACCGAGAACCTAAAGAAAGGCAATCGCAAATAATCACCAATCACTAATCTCTAAACTTATCACTTGATTTAAGACAACCAATCGGTAAAATGGAGCGGTGAGCGTCAGTTTGTGTGAAAAAACGGCTATTGAAATATATTAGGTTTTGTGGTATTGTAGCTTGTTTGTGTCAAATTGAGTTCGGAAAAATTCTTTGAAAGGAGACCAGAATGAATGGCAAAACGAAACAATTTAAGACAATCCTTCTCTTAGCAAGTCTCGTGGTGGTCGGGCTGATTGTGCTCAATGGCTGTAAGAAATCTGAGCCTCCCCCACCTCCTGAGCCCAACGTGGCTGCCGCTGCGGCAATCGCGTAGACCACCCGCCCGATAATTGCTCAGCCTGGGGCGCCTTAGGATTGGTGAGAAAACGCAGGCCATTGTAAATCATCAGAAATGCGATTGGCAAGGGCCGTGAGCATACAACTTGCGGCCTTTTTACTGCGTTTTCCATTCCGTATTTACTGCACAAGGCCACGCTATGGACGGGACTTTCCGGAGACCCTCCTACGGACGTTTAGATGCTCCCTGTTTGTTTATGCAGTGGACATTAGTTGCCGTTATCACCGGCGGACTTATTATCAGCTTCAAAGACAAAAAGCCAAAAGACGAGCAAAAACAATAAATAAATCGGGACAGCCCGGCGGCTGTTGGAAGATTGGCCAGTTGGGAAGATGGGAGAATGATTATGAAATTTACTGAGTTCTCTGACTTTACGAAAAAATACCCCAATGAGAGGGTACAGGTTTTCATTGACGGCGCAAACCTGTATGAAGCAATGAATCACGCAATTCCCAGCCATACTATTGATTATCACAAATTGGGACTTAAATTGGTGGGCAACCGCAAAATCATTCGGATAAATTACTATATCTCTGAACTTAATCCAGAGTGGGATGATGGGGCGAGGAAACAACAAAGGTTTTTGGCCGCGGTCAAGCATCTTTCCTTTTTAACGGTCAGAACTCGCCCTTTACGGTATTCACCGGACAAACAAAAGAAATGGGAGAAAGGTATTGATATCTTAATAGCAACAGATATGTTGATAGGAGCATATCTGAATGGCTACGACACCGTGATGTTAGTTAGTGGCGATGGGGATTTTGCTCCGGTCTTGGATGAGATTAAGAAAATGGGTAAACGTGTAGAAAATGCTTTCTTCCCTAAGGATAGGGCTGATGCTCTTGTTGGCTCCTGTGACGTATTTGTGAGTCTCAACAAGGAAATGATGAAAGATTGTCTTAGAAAAAAAGCCGCCCCCACTGCTGGAGGCGGCTAAGTTTAATTGCCCTACGCTGCCTTACGGCAACCTCGGGGTTTTAATTCTCTTTATATTATACGACATATTTCCACCAAGTTTCAACAAAATTGTTAAAAAATTCAATTTTTTTCATTATTTTTGTAACCCCTGTTCTGTCAACCATTTAAGTCTATGAGTAACAGCCCCCCAAGCATCAAAAACCTTAATTCCCGTCAACTAAATTCGTATCTTGTCGCTCGCGGCTCGTGGTCGTTCCTGAAGTCTTCAATCCCGCTTTACGTATTCTTCGGCTTGCATTTCAGGTGGTCGCGGGTTTCCTCGATAATGTCCCAATGGCCGGATTGCAGGATGCTATCTTTAGTTGCCCTGCGTGGTTGATGGCCGTCATCAATTACCAGGCAGCCGGAGTTTTTAGTTATCCTTTTGAGCTCTGCCAGGAATTCTGCATGGTTCTTGATAATGTGAAACATATCGATAGCACATACTACGTCTGCTATTGTGTCGGGCAGACCGCTGTCATATCCGCTTGCCAATAAAGCTTCGATGTTTGTTAATCCATATTTGTCAATCTTTTCCTTCACGGCTTCGACAGCCAGCTCGTGAATATCGACCGCAAAGACTTTGCCGTGCCGGCCTACGAGTCGTGCGAATCTGGTGGCGTACCTGCCCGGGCCGCAGCCGTAATCCACGACCGTCATACTCGGCTTTACTCCGAACTTTTCGATGCGTTTATCTATGTATGGGTATATGAAGTCTATGACGTGAAAGATAATGTTCATAAACTTGAAGTGCCAGTCCGGCATCCTCTCGGTTTTTCTTTTTTGCACTATGTTCTTAATAAAGGACATAAGTACCTCCACTTAACCACTCACCAATCACCAGTTACCGTTCATCAGAACGACATACAGTCGGCAAAGACGGCCTGAAAGTCCGGCTCGTGGGCTATTTCAACGTATTCAATTTTGCGTGCTAATTCTTTCGCCTTCTCCCGGCAATGCCGGCTAAGTAGTATCATCTGTGCGCCGGCACTGGCGGCGTTGCCGACAAAATGAATCCGCTCAGCGGGAACGGCGGGCAGCAGGCCGATTCGCAGCGCACTTTCGGCCCGGATGTAATTGCCAAAGGCGCCTGCTAAGAAAATTCGCTGGACCTCGGCATCGGTGATGCCGACTTTTTTCTGCAAAAGTTTGATGCCCGCCCGGATGGCGGCCTTTGCAAGCTGAACCTGCCGGATATCCTTTTGAGTCAGAAACACCGTTTCAGCGGCGCCGCTTGCTGTCAGGATAAAGACCGGCTCGCCGATTTCGGTGCGTATGCGAGAGGCAATAACAACAGGCACACTGTCTGCAAGTGTGCTTGCCTTAACAAACCGCCCGCTTGCATCAACGATGCCCAGATTCAGCAGTACCGCCACCGCATCAATCAGCCCGCTGCCGCATATCGACCGAGGCGGGCAATCGCCTATCACATCCAGAACTATATCATCTTCGCCTGCGACGACCGCTTCTATCGCCCCTTCAGCCGCCCTGCTGCCGCAGGTTATACGTGCTCCTTCCAGAGCAGGCCCGGCGGCGCAGCTTGCCGCATAGAGTTTATCGCCGGTGCCGAGTACAAGCTCGCCGTTTGTGCCGATATCGACCGCCAGTGTCATCTCTTCAGCCGAATCGATATCGACCGCAAGTGCGACGGCAGTGGTATCTGAGCCGACGAAGCCGGCTATATTGGGAGCGGTATGGATATTACCAGCCGGGTTTATTTGCAGAGCCAATTCACTGGCAGGTGTGTCCTTTGCATCGAGAGAGAACGCCCTGTACGGCGCCTGGCCGAGCTGCGTGATGGGGAATTTAAGAAAAATGTGATTCATCGTAGTATTGCCGACAACCGTAACTTCATATATCTGTTTTGAATCTATGCCGACCTGTCTGCAGAGACGGACAATCAATTCATTTACGCAGTTAATTATTTTCTCGTGCAGCTCAGCTAATTTTGCATCGGTCTCGGCGTAGCTGATTCTGCTGATGACGTCATCGCCGTATCGGCTTTGCGGATTTAATTCCGCCTGGGTTGCAAGGCATCGGCCGTCTTTCATATCAATCAACCTGGCAACGATTGTGGTTGTACCGATATCGATTGCCACGCCGAATATCGGGGCGGCGGAACCGGGCTCCAAATATTTTTCGTATATGTCGGGCCGGATTTTGCCTTTTGTATCAATACCCTCAGCGAGGATTTTCTGCTCGAAGAACCTGGAGCCGGGCGGAATTGTTACTGTGATATCGCTTTGAATATGGTACTGACAGGCGAGGACCCGCTGCGAGTCCGGCTCAAGGTTTACGACGCACTTTTCACAGGTACCCTTGCCGCCGCAGACGGTGTTTAAGATTATGCCTGCCTGGCCCGCGGCCTCAAGAAGTGTCGCACCGGCGTGAATCGAAATCTGCTTATCATCGGGCTTGAAAATGATATTGAAATGTTTCATTTATCGTATTGCGTAGCTCTGCCACAGGTATTGCGTATATCGTATCGCATATATTTTACGCAATACTCAATACGCACGACGCACAGCTAATAATCAACGGATTTTATGCCGTATTTTCCAGCGGGCGCGTCTTTTTTTACTGCCCACTTTGCGTCTGCGTCTTGATTTTGCCATTTATTTCTCCACAAAATAGCCAAAAATCTTTGTTGCAAAATACTTTTAAGGCCCTGGAATATATGGTATTATAAAAGAATATAAAAGTAAAAAGTTAAAAGGGCAAATTTTTTTGCTCTGGTTTTTGCCGATTTAGATTGGGGTGCGAAAATGATTCAGTGCAAAGATTGCGAATTTTGCGAGATTGGTCCCGACAACCAAAGGACTTTCAAATGCGACCCATTTACCAATATCAAGGAGGCGGAGTGCATAGCCAAATGGCAGCTAATCCGTCTTGATATGCTGGTAGCCAGCTATCAGAGGATGCTCAAGTGGTATGGGAAGTTAGCACCACTTCAGGATAAGCTCTTCAAGTATATGCAGCGAGAAATCGAGGATATTGACGAAACTGAGCGCTGGAAGGTTGACGAGGAGGAGGAGGAAGAAGAAGAAGAGGGCTGAGAGACCGGAGCAAATCGGACCTACAAGGCAAAAAAACAATCAGATTTTTCCTCATTTATGCAATAAATCAATTCCGGATACCGTCTTTATTTATGTAAGAAGCGCTTAAATATGACAAAGAGCGACAACTTAGCCCGGATAATAATCGGATGTAAGGCCGGTTCGGCTGAAAGTTTTTCGCAATTGGTTGACATTTACGCAAGCCGGTTTTATGGTTATTTTTACCGATTAACGGGCGATAAGGTGGTCAGTGATGACCTGCTTAGCGAGCTATTTGTCAAGTTGGTGGCGAAAATCAGCTCCTATAAGGGCGGCTCTTTTGAAAGCTGGTTGTTCAAAATATCATCGAATATTTTTCACGATTACTTAAGGGGCAAGCAGCGACGGAGAAAATTGCTGGAGGTCCGAAAAAGACAGCTTGAATCAAGAATAACAGAGGTAAAAAAGTCCGATAGCGAGAGAGTCGATAAATTGCAGATACAGCTTGAGAAGCTTGACACAGATACGAGAGAATTGGTAATGTTGCGTTTTTATTCACAGTTAAGTCTCAAGGAAGTAGCAAAAATTCGTTCTGAGCCGATAGGAACCACATTGTCGAAGCTGCATCGGGGGCTAAAGAGACTGCGAGAATTAATGGAGCGATAATGTTATGAACGGTGAAAACAAGGAAAATCTGAAGGAGCTGTTCGCGAAATTTCTCAGTGTCGAACAGGCCGAAAGGGCTGTTGAGGATGTTCAAAAGGCCGAGCGAATCCTTGGCGAGCATCCTGCGCCTGCGCCTGATGATGCGCTCATAGCTGATGTAAAGTCCGAAATTGCGGAGGCCATACTGCCCAGGCAGGTAAATGTTTTTAGAAGAACAGCTTACAAAACGGCTGTCGTTGCGGCAGCAGCTATCGTCATAGCAGCTATAAGTGTAAGATTACTCGACATAGGCGGTGGTAAGCATGAAAGAGTTACATACGCCTCGATACCCGAAGCGCTCTGGGATAGCGACGATATTTCCGCCGACGATGTGGAGCTGGCGATTTTCACCGCTGAAATTGAACAAATTGAAGGCGAGGTGCTGACCTTGCAATTAGGCGAAAACGGCGGTAATGGCCAGGCAGCCGTTGCGGAACTGGAGATGGAACTTATAGAAATCAGTAGCAATTTTTGGGAAAGGTAAAAGGAATGAAAGCAAGTTACGGAGTCATTTTAGTTCTGGCGATGGCAGCAGTCATAATACTCTCTATCCTGCCCTGCTCTGCTCAAAGGACAGGCGAAGAGAAAAAAGAAGACATCTGGCGTGAGGACGAACCAACAGGCCCAAGGGGAGACCCAAGAGGGGGACCAAGGGGAGACCCAAGAGGAGACCCAAGAGGGGGACCAAGAGGAGACCCAAGATGGGGACCGAGGCAGTTCGAATTAACAGATGAGATAATTGAGCGCGTAATGAAGGAACTGGCAGAGAGCGACCCGGCAAAAGCAAAAGAATTAGCTAAGCTGCGCGAGAAAGAGCCGGAGAAGTTCAAAGCCGAGCTTATAGAAGTTATGCGTAAGCAATTCGGCGAGAGAATCAGGGAACATATGGATGAGAGGATGCGCAAGTGGCGTGCCGGCTTTCTCGAATGGATGGGAAAAAATTACGCCCCGGCAGCAGAAAAACTGGCCAAACTAAAGGAGCAAGACCCGGAACTTTATATAAAGGCGTTTGACCGTGCGGTGAAAAAATATGGAGATATTTACAAAGCGTGGACACAAAATCCTGAATTGGGTCGAGTTCTTAAAGAAAAGTTAGAACTTAAGGAAAAGCGAGATAGACTGCTTAGAAGAATCAGGGCTTCAAAGAGTGAGAAAGATAAGAAGAAACTAATTACACAGTTGGAAGAAGTCGTCAGCAGCAGGTTTGACTTAATGGTAAGAGAAAAGCAAATAGCGTACGAGCAGCTCCTCAAGTCTCTTGCGCAGCTAAAAAAACGCGTCGAGGAAAGCCAGGCTGAGGTTGATAAGTTGATGGACGTTAAATTCAAAACCGAGAACGTAAAGGCACGAGTCGAAGGATTGATGAGGCGAACCAGAAAAATTAAGTGGGACTGATTAAAATTTACTATTTACTCCGCCACACGAACGGCGGATCTTCGATATTGACTATTTACTATTGAAAAAAAGAAAAAGACTGTAAAGCAAGGCCTTACGGGTTTTCCGTAAGGCCTTTTTAATGCCAATGTTGCGAGGCGACTATTGCTGCGATTCTCCGCTGCTATCGTCGTTGGGCCTTTACTCCATAAGGCCTCTCACATATTCGATGGTCTCTATGACAAGGGGATAGAGCACGCTTTGTCCTTCGCAGGTTATTATCCAGTCGTTTCTGTCGGGCCGGCCCGTCTCGGCACAGCCATTTGTCTTTGCCAGGATGTCATTTTGAAGTTTATGCAGGGCACCAGCGTAGAGGCCGTCGTCAATCATCTCCAGCACTGCATCTATCTTGTTCAATAGAGCGTTCTTCATGTTTTGATTCTTCAGCGTGTCCGGGTCAAGCATCATCTCTACGGCATCGGCAAGCGTAACCTGCAGGGAGAATTCTACATTGGACCAGCCGGTCTCGATGCCGGCTATGTTTGCAGCCTTGACACTATACCAGTAGCGCTGGCCCAATTCGAGATCGGTGAACTCGCAGCTGGTTTCGGTAATCCAGCCGCTGGCATACAGGATACTGGTAAAGTTCGAATCCTCTGCACACTCAGCGTAGTAATCATTGGCACCAGGCACAGGGTCCCAGGTAATAGTGTTGCTGGTGCCCAAAGTTACCTCGGGTTCGGCGTGCAGCACCGGCGTTTCCCACCACAGCCGGGGATTCCATCCGGTATCAATTATAAGACTGGGTGTTATGGCCGTGGCGATGTTCTCCCATGGCACAAGCTTAAAATTCTGATTCCCCCCGGAATTGTGGCCGTCCTGTGCGACAAATACTCCCTGAGGAAAAGCGGAACCCAAAAACACACTGGCAACCCCAATTCCATCGGTATTGCTTACGCCGTCGATACCCAGGGCCGTATTCTCGACAATCCTGAAGCTCATCACATACTCGTTTTTTCCGTCGCGGCGATACACGGCAAAGGTATTGGCCAAAGTATGCGAGGGATGGTCCTCGCCCTGACTCGAAGCAATGAGATATCCGTCCGCACCCTGGGCATAATAAATCGTCAGCCCTTCCACATCGGCGACCAGGTGTCCACCGGTACCAGTATTCGTACCGTCCACCAGGACCCGATTGGCGCTGTCCGCAGGGTCGGTTGGCTCAGCACCATACTTCCAAATTCCCACATCCTCCTCGCCAACGTACAGATGGCCCAACTGGTCGTCTGCTACCATTCCCTCAGTCTGGGTACCAACATCGAACGACCGCACCCGGACAGCATCAACCTTGCCGCTTCGATTATCGAACAGCTCCCACTGCTCCACTTCACCGTTCTTGTCATTGACGAAAGCATAATACTTGCCTGTCCGCCAGCTGTGATACAGACAAAAACCGTATACTTTGGTAATACCGACTGAAATGGTTCGGGCGGCAACGTCGGTCAATTCCCTCAAGCACGGGTCGATTGTGTAAACAGCGATGCTGTTGTTGGAGCGGTTGCTTGCAGCAATAATGTCCACTTTATTGTCTCCCAGCGGGAAATTGTATCGCACATCGACGTTGTTCATCTTGCCGTCTTCGGCGAAGAACGTCAGTCTGCCGGTAAGATCGTACACAGCCAGCCCACCCTCCGTGCCGTGTTTATCCGTTCCAATGATGACACTCTGATTCGGATCGGTCGGGTGGACCCAGACCTTCGCGTCATCCGCAATGTCGCCGCTGTGAGAGACCGGGTCTGTTTCCACGGTTGCCATTACCTGGAACACTTCCGCAAAGGCAGATTCCAAAAAACAGAAACCACCTAACAGAACAAACAACATAACTATCGCTTTGGCGCTCATATAGCCATTACCTCATCGGGACCTCTGACCTCATTAAGGGGGGATTTCCCATATACACTTTATAGAAACACTCCTGTATAATTCAGGTTCTATTATACCAGAATCTCATTTAGCTTTCAACAATTTTGCCGGCGGGTTCAACGACCCGTGTCGCAAAAAACACTGAAAAACCCAAGGATTTACGTTAAGAGCTTTGGGTTTTAGTCAAGTTTCGCACTTTTTTATTAAGGAAAACCTTATGGAACAAGCGCTTACACGCCATTTTGTATTTTATGCATGTTCGGTAAAAACCTCGAACTTGCCAAAAATAATCCGACCGTCTTCAAATCGGCCTATTGGTGTAAATTGCCTAAGTTAACGCATTGGCAAAAGTGCGAAAGTTCACTTTTACAGACTATCATTCTACTATTTATCGGAACTAAAATCAAAGCTTTTTTGTGGGGAATTTTGAGATTGCTCGACTGGGATTTGCAGCTAAAGGCAATAAAAAAGGCCGCAAGCGATATGCTCACGGCCCTGTATTTTCAATCGCCGGATTCTTATCACTCCGGCCCGGTGTATTCCAGCCAGTGCGCCGCCCAAACCGCAAAGTCGAAAAAGTCGATATAGCAGTCCTGAACGCCATCAGGCCCGCTCACGTCGCCGGGTGGATATGGATAGACCTCACTACCACAGAACTCGTACCTTTCGTACGCGCCCATTTCCACAACCTTCGGGTAGCCCGGAGCGTGATTGCCGGTATCAACGGTCACGGGGTCGTCTGTAAAACGCGCATTACCCGCAAGATCCAGTGGCGTCCGCTCGCCTGTGTTGCCGTCGCCGTCGAGGTCGGGCACATCTACGGGGACCGAGTTATTGTCCCCGGCGTCGATACACGGCGAATAAGCCGTCAGGTGCAAATCATCATCTTCCGTCCCGACAATGTCATCCTCCCCATCGGCGTCCTTAAACAACGGGTCATCCCCGATATTGCCTGTTCCACCCAAAGCACCCGTCCAGCCCTCCACGCAGCAGTAGTTGACAACCGGTGTGCTATCCAAATTATAAATCTGAGCGGATTCCCCATAACCGCCGCTGTCGATATTGCCCCACAATATACAGTTGGCGATATTTGGGTCGCTGGAATCATTGTAAATCCCGCCGCCACCATCGGCGTCGGCTGAATTTCCACTAAAGGTGCAATTGGTCAGTATCGGTCTGCTGCTGTATCCATTGTTGTGCATCGCGCCGCCGACGGAGGTTGCCGCGTTTCCGCTGAAAACGCAGTTGGTCACCATCGGGCTGCTATCGTAGCTGTACATCCCGGCGCCGCAGGACGCTGAGTTGGTCCTGAAGATGCAGTTGGTCAACGTCGAGTCGCTGAAATCGTTGTATATCCCCCCGCCGTGACCTTGCTTGCCTGTCAAGTTATCGCTGAAGGTGCACTTCGTCAGCACCGGGTTGCTATCGCAGCTGTACATCCCGCCGCCGTTGCGCGCCCGGTTCCCGCTGAACGTGCAGTACGTCATAGTCGGGCTGCTCTGGTCGTCGTTTACCATCCCGCCGCCGTTGTGCGCCCGGTTCTCGCTGAACGTGCAGTACGTCATAGTCGGGTTGCTCCGGTCGTTCACCATCCCGCCGCCGTTCACACCTGCCCAATTCCAGTTGAAGGTGCAGCCGTCCAGCGTTGGACTTCCGAAGCGGTTGTACATCCCGCCACCGGAGATTGCCACGTTCCCGCTGAAGGTGCAGCCGCCGGTCAGCGTCGGGCTGCTGTTACTGTTGTACATCCCGCCGCCCCATTTGGCCAGGTTCCCGCTGAACGTGCAGTCGTCGGTCAGCGTCGGGCTGTTGCCGTAGTTGTACATCCCCCCGCCGTGGGACTCTGCCCAGTTTCCACTGAAGGTGCAGTTTTTAACCGTCGGCGAGCTGTCCACGTCGTTGTACATCCCGCCGCCGTTTCCGCCGGTCGTGTTTCCGCTGAACGTGCAATCGGTCAGCGTCGGGCTGCTCACGTTCCCGTTGTGCATCCCACCACCATTCACACCCGCGTCATTCCCGCTGAATATGCAACCGGTCACCGTCGGGCTGCTGTTACTGTCGTACATCCCCCCGCCGAACTGGCTTGCCCTGTTCCCTTCGAAAGTGCAGCCAATAACCGTCGAGCTCCCCTTGAAGTTGTACATCCCGCCACCGGAGATTGCCACGTTCTCGCTGAAGGTGCAGCCGCCGGTCAGTGTCGGGCTGCTGAAGTAGTAGTTGCACATTCCACCCCCGATGCTTGCCTCGTTTCCGGTAAAGGTACAGTTGTCAAGCGTCGGCGAGCTGTCCACGTAGTTGTACATCCCCCCGCCGTTTCCGCCGGTCGTGTTTCTGCTGAACGTGCAGCGGGTCAGCGTCGGGCTGCTCTTGCTCTCGTTGTACATCCCGCCACCGGTACCCGCCGAGTTCTCGGTGAACGCACAATTGGTCAGCGTCGGATTGCTTCCATCGTTGTACATCCCGCCACCGCCGCTTGCCTCGTTTTCGGTAAAGGTGCAGTTGTCAAGCGTCGGACTGCTGTCCTGCTCGTTCAACATTCCACCGCCGTAGCTCGCCGTATTACCGTTGAATGTGCAGTTAGTCATCGTCGGACTGCTGCTGCCGTTGTACATCCCACCGCCGGTGTTCCCGTTGAATGTACAGTTGACCAATTCCGGATTGCTTCCATCGTTGTACATCCCGCCGCCGCTGCCCGCCGAGTTCCCGGTGAACACACAATTGGTCAGCGTCGGGCTGCTGTAGTAGTAGTTGAACATCCCACCACCGCCGCTTGCCTCATTACCGTTGAATTTGCAGTTCCTTACCGTCGCCCTACAGCGCTCGTTGTACATCCCGCCGCCCACATCGCCCCATGCATTGCCGGCTGTGATTGTGAACCCGTCCAGAACGGCTGTTTCATTGGTGTCGGAGGCCGTAGTTACGTGGTAGCTGTTCTCGTCGTTGTTAACAAAATTCGGCTCATCATCCCCGTTGAGGTCCCCGCTAAGGATAGTTTCGTAAGCATTTGGGTCACGGTTCTCCCTTGCGCCGGTCGATGGAAATCCCCCATAAATAGCCACGTCGTTTATCAGTCGAAACGTCTCGGTTTGCTCGTCCGGCGTGATGTTGGCATCTTCGCCCTGGTCCGGCTTGTAGGTCCCCTCAGCCACCCATATCTCATCACCCACCTCCGCTACTCTTAGGGCGTCCTGCAGATACTTGTAAGCCGTTTCCCAGCTTAGCCCCGTGCCGCCCGGCGAGGCATCGTCGTCAACATAGACGACTCCTTCCAGCGAGGTGGCAGCCGAGCCCTCCACCGACCAGTTTGTCTCATTGTGATTGCCGGACTTGTCACGTGCCTTGACGCGATAGGTGTACTGCGCGTTCGGAATAAGCCCGGTGTCCTCGTAGAGGGTGCCGTCTTGCCAACCGCTGTCGTGACCACCGCCGGCGGTGCATTCGAAGTAGTATTCCACCCCCGCCGGGTCCGACGCCGTCGTCGCCACCATCCTAATCGACATAGCGCCCGTTGCGTATGGCGGCGTCGCCCAGACCATCGGGTCAGGACTCGGCTGCGTAGTGTCAGCGATGATATTAAAAGTTAAACAATCGCCAATGATGTACTCATAATTCGGGTCGGTAATCCCCACCGTGAACGATTCCCCCGCATTACCAATCGCGGTAACCGAAGTTACGAAATGGATACCATCCATAATCTCAGGCGGCTGGGCTGGTGTACTTTCAGCCTGAAGATACCAGCCGTTAGCGTCCAATACCTGGGCCAACTCACCGGCATTCGCTGAGGCGACCGGCTGGGCGATGCTGCCGTAAATGTTCGACGTCGCCCAATCCATATCATTGTAGTCGGTGCCCGTGCCTGTGGTCATGTAAATATAGTACGAGACATCCCCCCAGGTCTCCGCTATCACGTAAAGCTCTACGGTCGCATTGTCGGTAATATTCACGTCCTCAGGGGCAAAACTCACTCCGTCCAATGACAGCCGGATAGCACCGTTGGCCGGTGCCGCCAGTGCCCCCAGCAATAATACTGCCATTGCCAGCGACGTTCTCAGCTTTGCTCTTCCACCCATTTTTGCCTCCGAAAAATGTGCCTATTTTTCCGATTTTGCGTGTTGTAAGGCCTCGCCGGTCTTATGGCAATTCAGAGGAAGTGCTAAAAGAACTGCATTTTAGCTACCCTCCTCCAGGATAGCCGGAAAACACTTAAAAAACAGTATAACATATTTTTGCTATATTTCAAGGAAAAAAGCATTTTTCCGGGCCCGCCGATTTGCCTTTGCTGACTTTCGGCACTAAGAGCCTATAACAAAAGCGTTCGATGGTCATCCGGAGCCAAGCCGAGGGAGTGTATTAAAAAATTATTTTATCGGATTCCTCGACTCCGCCCCCCGTGCTTTCTTGCGAAAGCAAGAACGGGGGCTCCGCTCGGAATGACGGTGAGGAATATCGAATATCGAACAAGGAATATCGAATTATGAAGGTAGGGGACAGAGAACGGAAAACAGAGGACAGATTACGTCGCCGTGCCGAAACAACCCCCAAATAAATTTGTGGGGTAAACACAAAAGACATTTCGTTGTGTGCTTTTTATAGTTCGCTTCGCACTTGCTCGGCTTTGGTGGCCTGCTTGAGTATCTTTTTTTCTTTTGAGGTTAAGCTGTGGATGCCGGAGTCGTGGACCTTTTGCAAGATGCGGTCAAGCTCCAATTGCAGATTACGCCTGGCAGCCACTTTCTTTTCCCATTGGCCGGCCCGGGCTTTTAATTTTAGTTTATCTCGCCAGGACTGCGAAAGGACATAAATAGCCCCTACCGCCATACCTCCCAGGTGAGCGGCTTCGCCGCCGGCATTTTCACCTTTAATAATTCCAAAGATAGCAAACAGGGTCAATATAAGAGCGACAACTCTGATGGGCAGCGGGAAAAAGATAAAAAGGACAACAATTTGGGGGAAAAGTATGGCGCACGCGGCGAGTACGCCGAGTATGGCTCCGGATGCACCGATAAGCGGAATGAGATGGGGAGAAATTATTTTCAGTCCGCGCAGGAGCGGGTAAACCAGGCCGCCTACCATACCACAGCCAAGATAAAACACTAAGAACTTCTTGCCGCCCCAATGGCGTTCAAGTGTTGAGCCGAGGAAGAACAAGCATAGCATATTAAAGAGGATATGGAGGACGCCGCCGTGCAGAAATTGGTATGTTACAAGTCGCCAAATCTGCAGTACTGCCAACAAAGATGGATAAGCCGCAAACCACTGCACCAGCAGTCTGTCGCCTCCCAAAATCTGCACAAAATACACCCCCAAGTTAATAATCAGCAGCCACTTGACGACTGGTGTAATCTTAGGAAATGCCATCCGCATCTGTGGGGCGTAGTGTTGTTGCGCCCGGTAATCTGCCCGCGTGTAATCTCTATCGTAAAGGCCCATATTTTACTCGTATATCGTATATCGTATTGCGTATTGCGTATAAGGCATCTGTATCTTTTTATCGTCTATACGTTACTTCGGTTGTTGTGTTCTCATTCTTTGAAATATTAGCATTAAGACGGCCCCCAAAATCGTCATGTAAATCCCCAAATTTTGAGAGACTGTTCCGCCTCTGTAAATTGCCCACCAGGCGCGCTCAAAGGGGTTATCATCGCGGAGAAATTCTATAAAAAAGCGGGCGATGCCGTAAAGTACGAACATCAATCCAAATGTACAGCCGGGTTTGGCGAAGAGTTTTTTGGAGTTACCGGCTCTTTGTGCCCTTCGCCAGAAGAGGTAGAGTATAAGACACAAAAAAGCGGCGTTTACAGATGAATACAACTCGGTGGGGTGGACGAGTAAGCAGCGATACGGGCCTTTGTCAACCATATTTTTTTGTTCGGGCGTTAACTGCTCATAGGGTTTTAAGGCCTGGGGCGGTATGCCATATTCATTATTGTTGTAAACGGAAAACGCAGGCGGCAATTTCAATTGAGGGCCAGGGCGTTTTCTTTCCGGATTCCAATATATTTGACTTTTGTAAGCGTGTGAGCCGTACGGGAAGCGGACGGCCCAGGGCAATTCTGTCGGTTTGCCAAAACAGCAGCCGTTTAGAAAGCAGCCGATTCTGCCGAAGACAAGCGCAAGCATCAGGCCGATAGCGAGGATATCAAGGTATCGGCGAATGGGAAGCTTATGGTACCAGAGGTAAAAGAAGATGACAGAGATGGCTAAAACCACGCCGCCTAAAAGTTCCAGGCCGCCCTGCCAAATAGCAAAAATATAAAACCAATCTCTACTCTGGAACTCGTCGAAACGATGTATTACGTAAAATAGACGCGCGCCCGTCACTCCGGCTATCAGGGAATAAAGGGATGCATTAGTGATGAGATGAGGGTCGGGGGTGATGTCGCGGCTAAGGTGTCTTATCAGGGAGATGGCCAGGAGAAAAGCAATGACCATCATCAGGCCGTAGCTTTTTACGGTCAAATGGATGAAAGGCATCTCGAAAAGTTCAGGATACATTTTCGATTTACGATTTCCAATTTACGATTTTCGATTTTTAAATTTCAAGGGGCAATCGAAAATCGGCAAGCGTCAATTAACTTCTCTCGGTCATCTTTATTTTGTTATTTTCGTCAAGGACGATTACTTTGGGTTTAAGTTTGACAGCTTCTTCAGGCGTATAGTAACCAAAGGCAAAAATGATGACAGTGTCCTTTGGCTTGACGAGCTGAGCGGCTGCGCCAAGTACTACGACCTGGCCGGAATCGGCTTCCGCGGGAACGGCATAGGTCTCCAGCCGGCTGCCATTGTCTAAATCGGCGAGCAAAACAGACTCGTAAGGCAAAATGCCGACCGCTTCCATTAGTGTCGAGTCTATTGCGATACTGCCGGCATAATGCAGTTTGGTATCGGTAACCGTTGCGCGATGTAACTTACTTTTTAATAGCTTTACAAACATAACTGTTAATTCGTGAATTGCTCTAATGTTCACAATTTCCTAAAGCGACGATTCCTTCCTGTAGATTTACCACCAAACGTACACCACGAAAAAAATCGAGACCCAACAAACCATCCACAGTAGCACTGGGAGGAAGTGTATGACAAAGTATTGGGAAATTCTCAAGAGACCTGCCTAAAACTTCGACTTTCTTAACCACAATGCGAGGTGCAAATTCTACTCCGCTGCCTGTTGTTACCTGGATACGCTCTTTTGAAGAAGCCGGGTCGTAACCCAGGAGTACTGCCACGTCCCAGTTGATCATTGAGCTGGTCGCACCTGTATCCAACGCCAGACGGACTATTGCATCCGTGTGAAGACCATGCAATCGAGTGGGGATAACAATTAAACCCTGGGTAGGATCAAATGTAATATTCATAATACAATTGCTACATTATCGGGCAATTTGCCTGTGTATAGAATAGCAGAGTGATTTGGGCGTATTTCTCTTGCCTTCCTATACACTTCATCTCTATCCTTACTGTGCCACAAAACCACACCTCGCTTGACGCTAAGGTCATCACAAGTTTCAGGGTCTCCGATAAGCACCCACTCAGCGTCGTAGCGCTTCTTAATCTCAGAAAAAGATAAGATTTCTTTCATTTTTCAGCCACTTAATAACACAATAATAGGACGATTTTAATACAGTTCTAACGTCAAAAAGTTGCCCGTTCTGCTTCGATCACAATTGTTTCACGCTATTTCCAAGTGAAACCATCACTATTATACACTACTGTTTGCCTGAGTCCACCAGAATGTTGTCGATTAGCCGGGCTGGGCCGATTTGGACGGCGACTGCTGCGAGGACTTTGCCCCCACGTCTGCCTGTCGGCAGACAGGCGTGGGGGTCGATTGTTTGCAGGGTTTCGGCGTCAACGATACTTATGTACTCTATCTCTATCGATGGCGCCTGGCTTAATATTTTACGCATCTCGGTAGTAATTGTTTCGCTGCCTGCGGCGCCGGCTTGAATCATTTCCCGGCATTTTTGAAGGGATTTATATATTAAGGTCGCATCTTTTTTCTGCTCTTCGGTCAGATATTTATTTCTACTGCTGACGGCCAGTCCGTCGGGTTGGCGAACTGTGGGGCAGATGACGATTTCCAAAGGCATATTCAAATCAGCGGCCATTCGCTTAATAACGATTGCCTGCTGGGCGTCCTTCTGGCCGAAAAATGCGATATCAGGCGTGACGATATTGAACAGCTTGGCGCAAACGGTGGTAACTCCGCGAAAGTGTATCGGGCGAGATTGGCCGCAAAGTGAGGCGGTCAGTTTTTCTACGTTTACCCAGGTGAGATTTTCCGATGGGTACATCTGCTCTTGCGTCGGAACAAAAACAACGTCCACACCCAGTTTTCTACAAATCTTCAGGTCGGCATCCAGGGGCCGCGGGTATTTTTCGAAATCTTCGCCGGGGCCGAACTGCGTGGGATTGACAAAGATGCTGACTACGACAAAGTCACATTTTTTGACCGCCGCTTCGATTAGCGAAATATGGCCGATATGAAGTGCCCCCATTGTCGGCACAAGGCCTATATTCTTGCCTTTACTGCGGGCGGCTTTGACCAGTTGTCTGACCGATTCTATTGTTTTTGCGACTTCCATTATACTGCGACGTAACTCTTTATTTGATTTGCTAAATGGTCAATATTGGCGTCCTTCATACAGTCTAATTTTGACATCTGTGTACGGATAACCGGGCAGGTTTTCCAATTGGCAAAGAGCTGCTCGTAATCGGAATTGAGAGCTTCCAAAAATTGCCGTTCAATTTTCTGCTCGTAAGGACGGTTGCGGCTGTGGATACGCTCCAGACATTTTTGCACTGAGTCCCGCAGATATATTACCAGGACCGGAGCAGCAATCTTTGCACTGAATGGCGGGTAAATCTTTTCATACAAAGTTAGTTGCTGGGCATTGAGCAGGCGCCTTGCATAGATTAGCTCTTTGTCAAAGATATAGTCACTGATAACGAACTGTCCCTGTGCTAACGAATTGTGGTTTAGCTGTTCAATTCTGCTGGTTAGAAAATATAGTTGTGAATCCAATGCGAGCTCTTTTTTGCCGGCATAGACATCCGGCATAAAAGGATTCGTATCGTAAGGTTCGAACAGCGCTTTACAGCCAAACGATTTTGATAGTTTTTCTGTTAGCGTGGTTTTCCCCACACCGATAATACCTGCGACACTGACAAGCTGCGGCAGATTGGGATTGAGTGCAAAATCTGAGCCGGCCAATCTAACAGCCAATTCGCTGACCGATTCTTTTATAACAGGGTGAAGCAAATCGGGATTGAGCCGGCAGAGGCCTTCGAGTACAAACGAGCGTAAGTGCATCTGCGGATGCGGCACGGTTAAGCCGGGACGATTTATGACCTCGGCGCCAAACAGTAAAAGGTCCAAATCAATAATCCTCGGCGACCATTTTGCTTCTCGCACCCTGCCGAGCGAGGTCTCAATGTCGGTGAGTTTTTTATGCAAATCTTCTGCGCTGAAGGTGGTCTTTATCTCAGCAACTGCGTTTAGGTAGTCAGGCTGATTTCTATCACCAAGCGGAACGGTTTCGATTATATCGCTTACTCGTGCAACATCGAGATGTTTGGTTTCGGCAAGCATCTTAAGGGTGCTTCTGATGGAACCCTCTCTGTTACCTAAGTTACTTCCGAGTCCGATATATGCTGTTGTTAGCTTAGCCATTCTATTATTAGACGGTGGCAAATCGCTGCATAGCTTCTTTGACGTCGGCGGGCCTGGCGAAGGCGGTAAGGCGGAAGTAGCCTTCCCCGGCTGGTCCGAATCCTGCGCCGGGCGTGCCAACGACGTTGGCCTTTTGCAGCAGCCGGTCAAAGAAGTCCCACGAGCTCAGGCCGTCCGGCGTCTTCATCCAGATATACGGTGCATTTACTCCGCCATAGACCTGGTAGCCGAGCTTGGTAAGCGATTCGCAAATTAACTTAGCGTTGCGCCTATAAATATCGATAATTTGGCCGGTCTGCTTTTTACCCTCTGGAGTATAGACGGCGGCTGCACCGGCCTGTGAAATGTACGATGCGCCGTTGAACTTGGTACAGTGCCGCCTGTTCCATAAGGGATTGGCTTCGACCGCCCTGCCGTCGGAAGTTGCGGCCTTGAGCTGCTTCGGCACGACGGTAAAGGCACATCTGACGCCCGTAAAGCCGGCGGTTTTGGAGAAACTGCGAAACTCGATTGCCACATCTTTTGCGCCGTCAACCTCATAAATTGAATGAGGAATCTCAGGGTCGGTGATGAAGGCCTCATAAGCGGCGTCAAAGAGGATTATCGCTTTATTAGTTCGGGCGAAATCGACCCATTTACTTAAAACTTCTTTATCAGCCACCGCACCTGTGGGATTGTTCGGGAAACAGAGGTAAATAATATCAACGGGAGTTTTCGGCAGGTCCGGGATAAAGTTGTTCTCGGCGGTGCACGGCATATAGACGATTTTTTCATACTGGCCGTTTTTATTGGCCTGACCGGTTCTGCCGGCTATTACAGCGCTATCGACGTACACCGGATACGCCGGGTCGGTCACGGCAACGACGTTATCGGCGCCGAATATTTCCTGGATGTTGCTTGTATCACACTTGGAACCGTCGCTGATAAAGATTTCGCCTGGTTCTAAATCAACGCGGCGGGATTTATAGTCATTTTCGATTATTGCCTCGATTAGAAAATCATAGCCCTGCTCCGGGCCATAGCCGCGGAAGCCGGCTTCGGTACCCATATCGTCAAGCGCCTTTTTCATCGCGCTGATTACCGCCGGGGCCAACGGCTGGGTAACATCGCCGATGCCTAAGCTGATTATCTTTGCGTCGGGATTCTGGGCCTGGAAGGAGCGGACACGTCTGCTGACTTCCGGAAACAAATAGCCGGCCTGCAGTTTCAGAAAATTCTCATTGATTGTCGCCATACTCGTACCTCGTGATTCGTTTGACGTTTCGTAAACCAAAGTCGCAATTCTATTCGCTGCACGGCCTTGCGTCAACCCTGTTAGAGACTTCTCAAACAGAGCCCCGACCGTAAGGGAGGGGTAATTGCACCTGTGAGTCCGTAGTTTGGTATGGATACGAAAATCCTATGGCCCCTGTCGTTCAAAGCGAGACTGCGAACGCCCCGCTTGGACTCCGCCCCTGTTGGGCCAACGTTCGAATTCAGGGGACCGCGATTTCAGCGATCGGGTGAGCGATTTGTTATGCCCAACACCAATTATTCCAATTCTTACTGTCTTTGTTGAGCTAACACCAATATTCTTTGAAGTACCCCCACTTGTCAAGACAGCTTCATTTCTTTGTGAAGATGATATATTCAACGAGTAATAGAAACAATGGAAAAGCAATACTCAGCAGAATGCACGTATCCAAACCGGTAATGCTTTCTCCTTTGATTACGTTTAATGACCTGAATATTAAGAATATTATTATTCCTAATGAAACGCTTTGAAGAATTCCAAAAATCCAGAAAATCTTTGCGTTCATAATAATAGCACCTTTCTTGTTAATATTAGGCATATCTACTGATGATTACGCAACTTCCTTACAAAACCTTTCGTCTGGCACATTTGCCACATAACACGCCTCGGATTCATGTGTTCTGCGCTAAGTAAGTATAGCGTTATCATTACCTTTAGCAAGCAATTTACACTGCTAGAAGGGGATTTTCAAGGGAAAAACAGGCGGCGGCTTAGGATGAAAGACGCCCGGCTGTAGGGTATCTAATCTTTTTTCTTTTTTCGGTCGTGGGTTTCGGTTATACTGGTTGAGTGAACAGAATTTGCGGGGGGGGTTACAGTGTACTGTAGAAACGGAGGTGTTGGTTGTGAAAAAGCAAAGTTGTATAACAAGCATCTGTGTCAGCGTTGTGGTCGCCGTATTGATGAGCGGTGTGCTCACGGGTGAGGAAAAGAAGTCTGAAAGCAAACCGAAGGTCGAATTTGAAATACGCAATATCGAAGGCTGGTCGGTGTACATCAATAAAAAGGACCTGGCTGAACATAAAGAGCAGATGAACGAGGCGCTCGAGCATCTGCAGAACCAGCTTTATCAAGTCATACGGGTCGTGCCGCAGCCGGCGGTAACAAAGATGCAAGAGCTGGTACCCATCTGGGTGGAATACGATACTCTTGGCACCGCTTACCACCCGCGGCGTAAATGGCTTACCGACCGCGGCCACCACCCGCCCGAGGGGCTGGGTTCGGTAGCGGGGTTCTGCAAAGCCAGGAGCTTCTGCAAAAACGCACTTCACCAGCCGTGGGTAGTGCTGCACGAGCTGACCCACGGGTACGACTATCAGTTTTTGGGGGGTGGCAGACACTACAGCAATAAGGTCATCGAGACGGCGTACAAGCGGGCGGCGAGAAGCGGCAGCTACGATTCAGTCCTGTGCCGATATTCCCCGGGTACCAAACACTACGCGAAGTCAAACAAGATGGAATATCTTGCGGAGAACACGGAAGCGTACTTCGGCACGAACGATTTTTATCCGTTCGTGCGGGCGGAATTGCGCGAGCACGACCCGCATATGTATCGGCTGCTTGAGAATTTGTGGGGCGTGGACATCGAAGCAGAAGCGCAAAAAAGTAAGTCGCTGGTAGAATTCTTGAAATTGCGCTCGTATGGTGCGGTTTTTGCGAGCAATGGTCCACCGGCATCGGCAAGCGGCGGAGCTGCATACGTTCCGACGTCTAAATACAAGCGACGTCAGGTTGAGGGTTGGACCGTTTACGTCAGCCCGCAGTTGGACAAGTGGACGGCGCTATCGGAGGAGACACTCAAGCTGCTGCGGCATAAGCTGCATATGGTTAAACGGTATGTCCCCGAAAAAGGCCTGAAGCAATTGCAAAAAGTAGCCATCTGGGTCGAGCTGGAAAACCCGAAGGTGCCGTATATGACCTATCACTGGTCCGAGGAAGCGCTGAAATCCAAACACCAGAACCCTGATAAGCTGGGCACTGTTGAAATTGGCAATGCCAGGAACTTTATGCGATGGTCGTTTCTGCAGCCGTTTATGGTGCTGAACCAGCTGGCGCGGGTGTATCATGACCGGGTGTTGGGCTGCGACAACGCCGAGATTAAGGCGGCGCACCAGCAGGCCGTCAAGAACGGCAAGTATGACCTGGTCCTGCGCTTCGACGGGCAATACGTTCGGCACCCGGCGCTGACCGATGCGAAAGAATACTTTGCGGAGATGACCGAGGCCTACTACGGCGTCAACGATTGTTATCCCTTCCTTCAGTTCGAGTTGAAGCAATATGATGCCGAGGTATGTGAGCTGCTGACAAAACTATGGCAAGGCAAAGCGAGGTAGAGAACGATTTTTAGCTAACTATTAAGTGCGAGGTAAAATGAGATGAAAAACTACGATTCAAAACTAAGGGTTTATTTTCTGGCCTGGGTGGCACTTTCGCTATTTGCGGTTCAGTGTGCGGAAGCTGTTACGTTTTATATTTCTCCAGAAGGTAACGACCGGTGGTCGGGACTGCTGGCTGAGCCGAACAGAGAGCGGACTGATGGGCCGTTAGCTTCGCTGACCGGTGCACGAGATGCGATTCGGCAATTAAAATCGAAAGGGCCACACACGGCACCAGTGCTGGTTCTTGTCTCAGAGGGGACATATACGCTGACCGAACCGTTCATATTAACACCGGCCGACAGTGGCACAAAGAATTGCCCCATTATTTACAAGGCGGCGTCGGGTGCCAGGCCGGTATTCACTGGCGGACGAGTTATTTCAGGTTTTCGGCGCGGCAGAGACGGCATCTGGCGGACTCGAATACCGGAAGTCGCCGCGGGCAAGTGGTATTTCGAGCAGTTGTTTGTCAATGGCCAACGAGCCGTTCGTGCCCGTACTCCGAACAAGTTCTATCATTATATGGGTGCAACCTCTGAAATTCCGATTGAAGGTCAGCGAGGGCAATATCGACGGACGACATCGGTCCGCGGCGATGCGCTCGAACCGCTGCGAAACCTTGACAGGCGCGAGCTTCAGGATGTTACGCTGATGGCTTATCATAAGTGGTGTATCACCCGCCGTTATCTGACGGCGATTGACACGACAGCCAATGTGATAATTACAATAGGAGAGAAACTGAAGAGCTATTCCGGTTGGCCGAAAAATACGCGTTTTCACCTGGAGAATTTCAAAGCGGCTCTGGATGCGCCCGGCGAGTGGTTCCTGGCGCGCGACGGTACGCTCTATTATAAGCCTTTAGTCGGCAAGGGTATGTTGGCACATGTTGCCGAGGATGTGACCAGGGCACATGTTGTCGCGCCGGTTATCGACAAACTCGTGGTATTCCAAGGCAAACCCGAAGCAGGACAATTTGTCGAACATATCCAATTGAAAGGACTTGTCTTCCACCACAACCAATCGCTGCTTCCGCGAAGTGGATACTATCCGTATCAGGCTGCGTTTGTTACCGAGGCAGCCATTATGGCTGACGGGGCACGTAATATCGTGATTGCGGATTGCGAAGTTGGGCATAGCGCTACATACGGCGTGTGGTTTCGCCAGGGCTGCCGCGACTGCCGGCTCGAGCGCAGCTACCTTCACGACCTCGGCGCCGGAGGCGTGCGGATAGGAGAAGGAAGAATTCGCGCCGATGAACCATCCCGTACGAGTCACATTACGGTTGACAATAATATTATCCGCTCAGGCGGCCGAATCTATACCTCCGCCGTGGGAGTCTGGATAGGGCAAAGCGGCGACAACACCCTTACCCACAACGACATCGGCGATTTCTTCTATACCGGTATTTCGGTCGGCTGGCGATGGGGCTATTCAAATAGCCTAAGCAAACGCAATAACATCAGCTTCAATAACGTGCACCATATCGGCTGGGGTGTGCTCAGCGATATGGGCGGCATTTATACACTCGGCCCTTCCGAAGGCACGGTCATCAGCAATAACATCTTTCACGATGTCTATTCCTACTCCTACGGCGGCTGGGGACTTTACACCGATGAGGGCAGCACCGGTATCGTGATGGAGAATAATCTTGTTTACAACGTTAAGACCGGGGGCTTCCACCAGCATTACGGAAAAGAAAATGTCGTTCGCAACAATATCCTTGCCTTTAGCAAACTGTACCAGGTGCAGGCAACGCGGGTGGAGAACCATTTGTCGTTCACTTTTGAAAATAACATCGTTTACTATGATACGGGAGTGCTTCTGTCGGGACCATGGAACAGAGTTAAGATTAAGATGGATAATAATTGCTATTGCGCCGTTGGCGCAGACGTCAGCTTCATTGGCAAATCGCCGCCCGACTGGATTAAAGAGACGGGACACGATAAACATTCAATCGTCGCGGACCCGCTGTTTGTTGACGCCAAAAATTATGACTTTCGCCTGAAGCCGAACTCGCCGGCGCTAAAAGTAGGATTCAAGCCGTTCGACTACACCAGGGCGGGAGTATATGGCGACCCGGAATGGGTCAATAAAGCCAAAAGCGTGACATTCCCCCCGCTTGAAATTGCGCCTGACCCGCCGCCGGTGTCAATTAACGATACCTTCGAGTCCAACCCCGTTGGCTCACCACCGGCGGGCGCGGAAATCCACGTGGAGAATAAGGGCGATTCAATTACCGTAACCGACGAGACGGCAGCGGATGGTAAGCACAGCTTAAAGATTGTCGATGCTGCGGGGCTTCGATTTGCTTTTAACCCTCACCTGGTCTATAAGCCAAACCACGCCGACGGGACGACGCGCTGTTCGTTCGATATGCGCATCGAGGAGGGTGTCCAGATAAATCACGAGTGGCGCGATTGGCGCATCTCACCTTACGATGTCGGGCCGAGTTTCTGGGTCAACGGGACAAAACTTAACGTTGGCGGAAAGTCTTTAATGCAGTTGCCTGTGGGTAAGTGGGTGCATTTCGAGATTATGGCGGCGCTGGGGAAAAAGAGCAAGGGCACGTGGGACCTGAGCGTAACTCTGCCCGGCCAAAAGCCCAGACGATTCAAAGGGCTAAACAATGGCAGCGCAAAATTCGAGAAGCTCACCTGGGTCGGCTTTGTCAGCAACGCTACCAACAAAACCATCTTTTACCTCGATAACATTGAGCTAACCAACAAAACTTGAGATACTAAATGCAAGCTAACAAAAAGCTGTCGCAAACGGTTACTCGTTCACGCTTGACGATTGCGCCCGCCGTGGTCGCAGTGGTCTTATGCTTCGGAACGCGTTTTTCAGCCGCCTCCAACCCACAGACAGCGAGCGTAATCCCTCGGCCTGTTTCAGTACAATACTCCGAAGGCTTCTTCACTATTACCCCTGCAACACGGGTCATCGCACAGGACAAAGCGGAAACCGAGGCATTAAAACTGATTGATACGTTAGCACCTGCAATGGGCTTTCGATTAGAGCTGGTCACCTGCTCAGAGCCTCAAGACCGGGTCATCAAGTGTGAGCTCAGTGAAAAATTATCGCAAATCGGCGACGAAGGCTACACGCTCGACGTCAGTGCCAATAATATTGTAATTCGCGCCGTTCAACCGGCCGGCCTCTTCTATGGCATTCAAACTTTGCGCCAGCTTCTGCCTGTGTCCGTATTCAGCAAAGCCAGGGCCAAAGGCACAACCTGGAAAGTGCCGTGTGTTAAGATCACCGACTATCCCCGCTTCAAATGGCGAGGTCTGCTCGTCGACCCGGCACGTCACTTCATTCCGAAATCGGCTCTGCTGCGATTTATCGATGCAATGGCGCTGCATAAGCTAAACAGCCTGCAGATTCATTTGACCGACGACCAGGGCTGGCGCATCGAAATCAGCAAATATCCACAACTGACGAAGATTGGCGCGTTTATGGATTTCACGACTATGCGCAGTGGCGGCACGCGTGAGGGAGCCAGCGACCAACATCCGGGCGGGTTTTACACTCAGGACGATATTCGCCAGCTCGTCCGTTATTCTGCAGAGCGTTACATAACCATCGTGCCCGAAATCGAGATGCCCGCCCACACCGGGGCCGCAATTGTGTCCTACCCTAACGTCGGCCTGTACCCAAATAAGCTCAACAACATCCCCCCGGACAAACGTTGGACCGCCAACGAGAGGATTCTCGCACCACGCCCGAAGACCGTTGCCTTCATGCAGGACGTGCTGACGGAAGTAATGGGACTATTTCCAGGCAGATATATTCACATCGGGGGGGACGAGGCGAACAAGGACCATTGGAAACGAAGTGAGGAAATGCAGGCGTTGATCCTCCGGTTTGGTCTGAAGGATGAGGCCGAGCTCCATAGCTGGTTCATCAAACAAATGGACACCTTCCTAACCAAACACGGCAGACGGCTGGTGGGATGGGACGACATCCTTCAAGGCGGACTCGCCCCTGGTGCCGTCGTTATGTCCTGGCGAGGCGAGGCCGGTGGTATCGCCTCAGCCAATGCCGGCCATGATGTCGTGATGGCGCCAACATCGCACACCTATTTCGACTATTACCAGGGACCAGCCGAAAAAGAACCTTTAGCAATCGGCGGATATGTCCCCCTGGAAAAAGTCTACCAATATGAACCCATCCCCAAGGCAATCGACACAGATAAAGCCGGCCACGTGCTGGGCCTGCAAGCCCAGTTGTGGTCCGAATACATCCCTAATCCGCGACATCTGGAGTATATGGCTTATCCACGCGCGGCAGCGCTGGCTGAAGTCGGATGGTCTCCGAAGGCCTCGAAGGATTATGACGACTTCCTGACCCGCCTCCGCCTCCACATACAGCGTCTCAAGCTTATGGAAATCCGTTACCGACCTCTCGATTGACCTTCTGTTGCTCAAGCCGCTGGCAGCCGATTCGAACATCAAGCTATCTCAACCATGTTTAGCACCCACTCCTGCGGTGGGGGTTCTCGTTTTGAACTTTGCACTGTGGTTTTAAACTTTACACTTTGACTTTTAAATTTGTTTCGACCAATCCACCAATTAACTAATCAACCAATCATTAATCACTTAAATAGTTTGGTAGGGTGTGCACCGCACACCAAAAACTGCTAAATATGTGGTTATTTTTGAACCTTTGTATTTCAAATTTGTTTCGTATTTAGGAATTAGGATTTCGGATTTCACAATAAAGCCATGTAGGGTGCGATATTTCGCACCACTAAATCTTCTCAGCAAGCCAGCTTGGGCCGTGGGTTATATCAACTTTCACCGGAACATTGACTTCTGGACGGCCACACTGGATCGCCCCTAATTAGTCATCGTCCCGCGGCCCAACGGACCGCACGGTGGACAAAGGATTCGAGGCCATCGGTGTACTCCGGGTGGGGACTTGAGCAAAAGACGCGTCCCTGGCCGAACTGGCCGGCGACGATGGCTGGCGTGTCCTTCATCACGCCTTCCGGGGCGCCGTTTTTGTTAATCTCTGTGCGATAGAGCGCCAACGATTTGAAATCGGGGATGTTTGGGTCCTGCGCAGGCGCCAGGAGCGGGCCGTTGGCATAGCGGATGTCGAGCAGCCCCGGCTCATTGCGCAAAAGGCGCCGTCCTTCCGCGGTCAGCTCAATCTTGACCTGGCCTTTGCCTCGCTTCCAGTGCTTGCGGTCGATTACCTTCGCGTCGATAATCTTAAGCGACCACGTGTAGTTGTTCGCGGCAAGGTATGCCCCTGCGCAAAAGCCCGCGTAGCCGCCGCCATTTTCGACGAATTTGACTATTGCCCGGCAGCCATCGGTTCCGAGGGCCCGTGCCTGTTTTGAGCCGCTGCCGCCGGGGATGATGAGGACGTCAAACTGTTTGAGCGCGCCGCTGCGAATCTCAGGAGACCCTACCCTCCACACCGCAACATCGGCGAGCTCCCCCAGGTCTTTCTCGAGTTCGGTGGGTCCCTTGCGGCCGACGCCGCCTGCATCGTAGAGTGCCACATAGATTACGTTGCTGCGGTTACCTGCGTTCACAAGCACATCGGCGTCACCCGACACCATCCGCAGACCGGTAAGGAATCGGTGGACCATGATGCGATGCTGCCGGGCCCGCAGGGACAACGGCTGGTCCTTCATTGTAGTCTCGAGAATCATGGATTTGATTTGCAAGCTATCGGCAGCGGCGCGGGCGAGGCTGCCGCTGGCCGGAGGGCTTTTGAGGACGAACTTTTTTTCGGGCTGCTGAATTGTGTCATTTAATGCCTCGAGCATACGGCAGGCCTTTTTCTTCGCCTCGGTTGATTTGGCAGCGATGATGGAGCTGCCGACGCTTTCTTTATTGAGCTGCGTGAAGTCACTGCCCTCGTGCAGGTCGAGCAGCCAATCCGGGCGGTGGGAACAGACCAGCGCCCAGAGGGCGGTACTGAGCGTGCAGGCGGGGGTTTCGCCATTGGCTTTCGGAAAGTTGCGGTTCAAATCGCTGCGGTCCCTGGGTAAGGACGGCATACGGCGGGTCCGGTTTTGGAGTGCAGGTTTGTTTGCCTGCGGGACCACGATGAGCTTGCCGCGGGTGATTTTCCAATGGCGAATCTGTTCAGCCGCACGGGCCCCGGCCGGCTCATCGCCGTGGATGCCCCCGACAATCATCAGCACAGGCCCCGGCTTTTTGCTGTCGACGACGTAGTACTGTGTCTCCCAGATGCTGCCACCGGCGATGAGGCCGCTGCGATGATCCTGCGCCGGCGAGGCGCTCTCCAGGACGACAAAAGAAAGGCAAAGCAGCGCAACGAAGACGCGGAAACGAGTGTGGCTGCCTGGTTGAATCATGAGAACCCTATCTATAAGTTTTCGGTTAGTTGTCGTGAACACATTCAGATACGAACATCAATATTATAACCTTTTTTTGCTCCTGGGCATAGCCAAAAAAGGATTTTTGCCGGGTAGTTTTACACTTTAACTTTTAAATTTCCTTCGCCCCCCGCCTGCCGGTTTGGACTGGTCGTGCGTGATTAGCCTTTTCTCAAACATGTGTTTCCACCCCCACGTACCGTCCCAGGTTCGCTCGCGTTTTCCTTCTGATGTCTCTTTCGTCAGCCAGTTCTTTACGCGATAGGCGACGCGGACTTCGCCACCGGTAATCTGTATGGCGAAGAAGCCGTTTTCGGTCTGGCCCGTGTTGACGCATAGCAGAGGTTTGTCTTTCTCAGTGGGCGCCCAGTTGCGGAGCCCGGTACCTGAGTGTCCGTAGAGGTAGAGAACAACATTGTAAGGTTCTATTGCGTCGAAAACCGCCTTCCAGTCGTCTTTGTGCCACCAGTCGGTATCGAAACCACAGTGGCTCGCCAATATGACAGGCCTGTTGCTGTCGCCCACGTGCTCGGCCAAGTCGGCTTTCAGAAAGGTCAAAGCACCCTGCGGATCATGCCATTCGACGCTGTACCTGATCTCAGGATGCTGCCGGTCCGCCGGATAGATGCCGAGCAGCACGAAATGTACGTCATCCCAATCCCACGAATAGTGCAATCCGCTCGGAGAAAGAGCGGTAAGCCACCCCTTCTGCTGTCGCACCCGATTCCGTTTCTTCAGTTGACTCTGAAAACTGAAACCGTGCCGTTCCTTGCCGACGGGCGGCCCGTCATGATTGCCCCAGGTTTCGTAGACAGGATAATCCAACAATCCATCCGTGCCGTCCAGGCCAAAATCCGCCTGAAACAGCAGCCATTGCCGGGGTGTCTGGTGTTTGCCTCGAAAAACCCGGTCCCCGTCATCAATCACATCACCCAGAACCAGCACTCCACGAGGTCTTTGAACAGGACCACCACCCAACTGCTCCGGCCATGAAACGTTTGTGATCGCATTCATCTCTCGAATGGTGACGCGGTTTCGGTCATTCCGGTCCTCGTTCTCAAACGCATCATAATGGCAGTCCGAAGTGACTATGAAAGTGACGTTACGACCAGGGCGATGAGTTCCCGGCACCGTAATGTCTCCGGGCACGGCGTTAGCACAACACCAAACGGCAAAAGTTACAAAAAAAGGCAGGTTTCTCATATATCCGGGATTTCACATATAACCATGCATATCCTTGCTCAGCTCACCGGCACATCGCCGCCGAACCTCTTTGCTAATATACTACCAGATATGTCCTGATAACTCAATCCCCCACCGTCATCCCGAGCGCAGTCGAGGAATCTATTTTGCTTGCCCCGCACGAAATAGGCTCCTGCCGTCATTTGGTGCGGGGTCATTCTGAACGCAGCGAAGAATCTCGTTTCGAACATCGAGCATCGAAGATCCGGTATCCGTTTGACGGACTCACCATTTAACCGTCCACGAGCATCGAGCATCCACGCTTCACCGTCCAACCGTTTCACCGTCAAACCGTTTCACCGTCTTGCATCTTGAGTCTAATGGAGCCAGGTTGGGCCGTGGGTTATGTCAACTTTCAGCGGGACATCGAGCTTTATAGCACTGGTCATTTCCTTCGCTATCCAGCCAGCGTGTCTGCCGGCGTCGGAAGCGGGAAGCTCGAAAACAAGCTCATCGTGGATTTGAAGAATCAATTTTACGTCCGTGTGCTTTGTTTCGATTTTTCGCTGGATGGTTATCATAGCAACTTTTATTAAATCTGCAGCCGAGCCCTGAACGACGGTATTGATTGCCAGACGCCGGGCCTGTGCACGCTTGTTGGCGTTTTTGCTGGCCAGGTTCGCGATTTTTCGGCGGCGATGCAGAATAGTCTCGGCGTAGCCGGTACGTTCCGCCGCAGTAACACAAGAGTCCAGAAATTTGCGGATTGAACTGTAGCGGGCAAAATAGTCGTCAATAAACTTTTTCGCCTCGGCCTGGCTTATTCCAATCGAGCGCGATAGTCCAAAGGCACCCTGGCCGTAAATGATGCCAAAATTGACCGCCTTGCAGCTTGAACGCATTTCGCCGGTTACATCTTCGAGGGAGACACCATAAATCTGCGAGGCGACGAAGCGGTGAATGTCCTGGTCGGCGGCGAAGGCGGCCATCAGGGCCTGGTCTTTTGAAAAATGTGCCAGCAGACGCAGCTCGATTTGTGAATAGTCTGCGCTGAGGATGCAATCGGTTTTGTTCTCTGGAATAAAAGCTGCGCGGATTTTCCTGCCGAGCTCGGTACGGATGGGGATATTTTGCAAATTGGGGGCGCTGGAGCTAAGGCGTCCCGTGGCAGTAATGGTCTGGTTGAATGAGGCGTGTACCCGGCCGGTGCGTGGATTGATTAACGAGCCGAGCTTGTCCAAGTAGGTGTTTTGTAATTTACTAAGCGTGCGATATTGAAGGAGCAAGTCGATAACAGGATGCTGGTCGATGAGTTGTTCGAGTACCGCTGCGTCTGTGCTTCGACCGGCCTTGCCGACGCGAATGGATTTGAGGTTGAGCCGGTCGAAGAGGATTTCGGCAAGCTGCTTCGGAGAATCGATGTTAAAGACCGAGCCGGCGTGTTCGTAAATCTGTTCCGTAACGGTCTTGAGTGTCTCAGTAATTTCGCCGGACATTTTTCTAAGCTTCGCGGTGTCGAGCGAAACGCCATTGTATTCCATAGCTGCAAGGACGGAGACCAGCGGCATTTCCACGTCTTCAAATAATTTTTTGAGTAAGGGCTGTTCTTCAAGACGGTCTTTGAGGTAAATATAAAGCTGGAAAGTTATGTCGGCATCCTCAGCGGCATACTCACAGGCGGCGGCTGTGTCAACCATATCAAAGGTGAGCTGGTTTTTGCCTTTGCCGATAAGTGCTGAGATTGGGATACATTCGTAATTGAGGAAATCGGCTGCCATATTATTCAAGGAATGGCTGCGGGCGGGGTCGAGACAATAAGAGGCGACCATCGTATCAAAGTGAATGCCTTTTATGGGCATTTGGGCATTTTGCAAGACAAGCAGGTCGTATTTTATGTTCTGGCCGATTTTTCTGACGCTTTCGTCTGCCAGTATCGGCGCCAGCTTGCGGCGGACTGATTCTATATCAAGATGCTTTGCACCGAGGGGGGCCTTTATGGGAAGATAAAAGGCCTGATGGGGCTGCCAGGAGAAACTGATACCGACCAGGGCCGCTCGCATCGCATTCAAGGAAGTGGTTTCGGTGTCGAGGGCGAATAACTTTTGCTTTTTGAGTTTGGTTAAAAAGGCGTCGAATTTTTTCTGTGTGTCTATAAGCTGATAATCGTGGTCGATTGTTTTGGCGGAGGCGGAGCCCTGTAGAGTGATGTGGTTGGTTCCTTTACTCCCTCCCTCACGGTCGGGGCTCTGTTGGATGAATTGTGGGGCGGCTCCTGTTGTCAGGCCCAATTGCGTGAGCAGGCGATTAAAGCCGAGCTCAGTGAAAATCCGGGTGAGTTCGGCTTCGTTGAATTTCTTTACGGCCAAAGCATCGTAGTCGATTTTCAGAGGCGCATTGCAATCGATGGTTACAAGCTCTTTGCTAAGATAGGCTTGTTCTTTAAATTTGCGGAGATTTTCGCCTCGTTTGCCTTTAATTTCATCAGCGTGTTTATATAGTTTATCAAGAGAACCGTATTGTTGAATCATCTTAACAGCGTTCATTTCCCCGATTAGCGGCACCCCCGGGACATTGTCAGAAGAATCACCCTGTAAAGCCAAAACATCAATAAAATCTTTAGGATGAATTTTATATTTTTCAAACAATGAATCATCATCAAGAACTTCACCCTTTTTGATATCGAAAATGTAAGTATGCTCATCGACAAGTTGATACATATCTTTGTCTTTTGCGCAGATGTAGGTGTCGATACCTTTTTGTGCGGCTTTTTTGGCGAGGGTGCCCATTATATCGTCGGCTTCAAAACCATCGATACGTAATACGGGGACATTCATCGCGTCGAGAATCTGCTCGATTCGATTTATTTGTGCCGGCATATCGTCGGGCATCGGCGGGCGATTTGCTTTGTATTCGGTGTAAATTTCGCTTCTGAAAGTCGGGGCTTTGCTGTCCATAGCCACGACGAGCATATCGGGGTTTTGACGCTGGATGAGGCCTAAAATAGCTGTTGTGAAGATGTAGGTGGCCTGAGTCGGCTCACCGGACGGGCTGGTTAGCTGCTGACGCATCCGGGCATAGTAAGCGGCGTAAATGTGCGCGTGGCCGTCAATTATATAAAGTTTCTTCGCCATTGTCTCCACTTTATGTATTGCAGAGTTCGCTGTCAAGAGTCGTTGACAGCAAATCCGAATATCTAAATCCGAAATCCTCCGCAGGACACCTTGCGGTGGAAACAAATTCGAATGCGGATACGCACGCTTCTGACAGGCGTGACCGAAATCCAAAGGTTCAAAAAGAGATTGCTTCGCTGCCGGATACTTGATGCTCGATGCCGGATACTCGATGCTCTGTGCGGGAAGTTAAGGATTGCAAACCTGCTTGAAAAGCAGGCAAGGTAGTTGAGAAGTGTGCGAACAATATTTGTTACGCAGTGCAACCGCGAGCGTTTAGGCTGTGGGAAATTCAGCGAAGCAAACTCGCCGTGGTATTTTTTTGCAAACCATTCGTATCCTCGCAGCCGCTGGGTTTGAAATTGGGTTTGATTGGGTTTGTTTTCACCAAGTGTCCAATTGGATTTATTTTCATAATCCACTGTATGAAAAGACGTTACGTTCATTTGAGCATCCAGCAAATTGGCTTTGTTTTGCATAAAAGGTCATAATTGATTGATTAGCTAACTGGTTAATATGGTTAATTGGGTAATTTATTAACTGGTTCATTGGTTGAATGGGTAATATAGTTCATTGGTTAAATAGTTCATTGGTTAACTGGTTATTGGCTTGGCCTGTTTTTTGGCTTGGGGCGACAAAGACGACCCTCTATAATTGGGCTCAATCGGCGCGTTTGAGTCGAAAAAAGTCCTCGATTCCCGATTCCAGATTCTCGTAACTCGATGTGAAAAATGCAGTTAAAAAAATTTGAAAAATTTCGATTTTTGGTTCCAACTACCCGCAGATTTGATTGAAATGATGACGAGGACGATGAAGCTGGGGGAGTGTGGCAGCCGTGCGGTTCGATACAAACTGAACGATTGTAAAAAAAGCGGGGTCGGCAAGGACGCCCACACCCGAGGCTCCAAGCCAGCCCCCGCTAAAAAGCAAGTCTAAAACAACGGTTAAGTATATTATTTTGCGCCTGAATTGTCAACAAAATAATTTTTATAAATCAGTTCATCAGTTCAGGGATTCTGATATTATCAAAATTAAGAATTTAATCGCGGATTTACGCGGATTAACTGCAAGAAAAATGGCCACAGAGGACACAGGGTTTTTTTTAGACACGGATTTACACGGTTATTTTAGACACTAATTGACACAGATTAACACGGAATTTGATTGAAAATTGGTGAAATTTTTAGCTGTTTTACCGCCGAGAACGCGGAGGACGCAGAGAAGTGATGAATTAGCAGTTTTTGGTGTGCTAACGGGGTAAATGGATTTTTTGTTGAAAATCCGGCTGGATTAGTGTAAATTTCTCATTAACGAGCGAGCAAGGACATCCTGGATTTATGTTACTCCAACTGGACGCATTATTCGGCAAATGTGCCAGAGGTTGGAACCTATATACTGAAACCATATAATGAGTAGTTAGCGATATTAAGGGTATGTGAGAAAAAATAAATTTAACTGGAAAATTGGCGTCGCATATTTTTCCCATTAATCCCAAGAAAGGAGCGTAAAAATGAAACATGTCAAGGTGCTATTAATCTGTCTGATTGCAGTTGGGCTTGTTTGTCCCGGCTGTAAAAAAGAAAGTCCACCGTCGCAAGAGCCAAATGCACCACCGACAGCGACGAAGGTTCCGGTTGCAAAGGAGACGGAATTTTTGTCATATCCGGATGTCGTGACCTGCGAGCTTGAGAAAACCACAATCTCCAAGCTCGATTTTAAGAGAGGCCGCTTACCGTCATTTGTCCGCAGGATGGAGCGGGAAAACAGGGAAAACGTCAAACAAGGTCAGATCACCCTCGCCAATCGCCCATTCAATATCCTTTTGGGAGAAAGGCCGGAACGTGAATTCTTCCTGTTTGACGTGGAAAAGGAATTCGGTCCCTACTGGTGGGGCTCATGGAGCCTGCATTCGTATCACAACATCGACGATAAGTTTTTCGAATTCATGCTTATTGAGGAAGGCACCAAAATCGCCGCCCGGTCATACAAAGGTGAGCTCGGCGTGATCAAGGTCGGCAAAGGCGGCCGCGAATTGGAAAAGGTCGAATTCAACGGCTCAGTATATCAGCAGGGAAACGTCTCGGCACCGATCGGGACAGTCAAGGAATACGGGACCGGCCCGGTAACCGAATGCAGAATTCCCGTGGGTGATTATACAGCTTATATTATGGATGTGACCTATGGCAACTTGTCTGTCAAAATTTCCAACAACTACCACACGAATGCACAGGGCCAATCCGCCAACAAGGAAATCGTCTATGGCATGCAGGTCCGCAAAGACAAGCCGTATGTGATAGATTTTTCGAATGACCCAATGGTTGTGTTTGATCAACCGCCCAAGAGTAAGACCTCTTTTCCGCGTGGAGAAGAGATCAAGTTCGTCGCTGTGCTGATCGATCCGAAGCTGGATATCATGATACGCGGACTGGATGACACATCTGTCAAACTTGATAGAGAGTACAAAGATCAAGACGGCAAGGTGATTCATACCGCGAAAGTGAATAAGTCGCTCGACCCGAAGGTGGTCATCGCTCGTGCCGACGGTGAAGTCATCGCCGAGGGCGTCATGCCCTTTGGCTGAGCAGGCACCTGCGGGTACACGTGGCGTGTACCGGATGATATGGAACTGAAAGGCGATGAAGAGGAACTGACCGTAACAGTGACCTATGAAACGCAGAAGCTTTATGGCAAAGTAACTTCACAACGAAGAATTAAGATCCGCAAGTAAGCCTATCTATTAATTTGCTGCTCAAGCTGTGTGTTGCTGGTAGCGAATATTCAGGACGGCCAGCTATTAATGGCTTGGGCGAGGGGGAAGGGATAGTTAATTGGTTAATTGGCCGAAAATCGTGTTTATTTCGGGTAGGGTGTGGACGGCACACCTTTTTCTATTGATGGAATGCTTTTTTGTGATTATATTGTTTGTACAATGCCGGATTATAAGCGAACATTTGAAGTGCTGAGTCTGCTGTTGGTTTCATCGTTGGGTTTTGCCGCGGAGCTGCCGGCACTGCAACCCATAGTGGAAGTGGAAGAGGAGGTTTACCGGTATGCACCGGCCAACAATGGTGCCGGGCCAATGTGGTGCCGGGGCTCAACGTGTTTGGTGCGTATCGGCGAGAATGTTTTTGCGAGCGGCATCGAAACGCTTAAGGACTTTAAACCGCTGAATAATTGTCGCTGGATGCTCTTTCGGCGCGACTCCCGCGGTTGGCAGCAGGTGCAAGTCGACGAGGTGTGTCGCACTCGGGAGCCTTGTCCGCTCGCCGGTTTTTCCGACGGCCGGCTGTTTATGTCTGTTAATCCAACCCTCACGACCGATCCGAACGCCTACGGTGGTCCGGCGCGGCCGGAAATTCTGGAATTCGCCGCGGCGGGTCCCAAAAGGCCGTTCACAACAATGCTGCCGATCTGGGACGGCACGCCCTCGTTCACCGAGCACTCCTACCGCAGCTTTGCCGCCGATGGTCCTGGTCGTGAGTTGATCCTGTTCCAGAACGTCGGTTACACGCACGCCGAGTGGGCATTTCGAAACAGCGCAGGACAATGGGTAAGCAATGGGAAACTGAAGTGGCCATGGGGTGCGGAATACGACAAACCGCAGCCGATTCGTGTCTGCTACCCCAACGTGGCGTTGAAGAACCGCGCGGTGCACTTCTGCGGAGTGAGCGATATCGTCGAGCCTTACCTGAAGTGGCGCGCGTTCAAGCAGAAACTCACCGGACGCAAGTGGGATTATGATTTCCGCAGACTCTTCTACACGTGGTCGCCGGACATCCTGACGGGCGAGTTCGGCGATTGGGTCGAGATCGCCAGCCGCGACAAGACATGCGGGTGGATTACGCCGGGTGATCTTTGGGTGGCGCCTGATGGAGCGGCGCACCTTGTCTGGACCGAGCGCGCCATCGACGAGCGACTGCGGGAAAAATTCTTTCCCGATGCGGTGCAAAGCCACACCTTAAACTATGCGATTGTCCGTCGAGGCAAAGTGGTGATGCGACGCACTTTAGTATCGGCTGAGGAGGGCAAGTCGAAGGAAATTGCTGGACTGCCCCGCTTCCAGGTTACGCCCGAGAATCGGCTGTTTGTTTTCTACTACATTAGCGGCACCGATGCTGCGGGAAAAGCAGTTTCGCAGAACCGGATCATGGAACTTCATAGGGATGGCTCCAATAGCCCGCCGCTCCGGGTGCCGTTGCGGTATCCGATGAATAACTACTTCACTGCGACGGTGCGGGGCGGGTCGCCGCCATCGAAAGTTCTCGACCTGTTAGGCACACGCGTTGGGGAGAGAAGCATTAACTATGCGAGGATCCGACTCTACAGATGATGCTTGAAAAAAATCGCTTCGGCAACTGTTGACTACATAGTTGTAGGCCCTGATAATCACTACACGATTTAATGGAAGCTTGGACAATCGGCCAGATTAATGAACACACAACATCGGCTTGCACCTGACGGAGAGTAGCCGCCGGTGAAGCCAACAGTTATGCTGACAGTGAAACGGCTACGGGTTCTTATGCGGAAACCATATAATCAGTAGTTAGACAGGCAGGAGAAAAAACATATGAAGCGCAAGCGAACTAAGGGGGCTTGCAAACCTGATGACGTGAAGCGGGAGGTCGAAGCAATCGTCGAGCGTTTCAATCGAGAGCACTTCGCGCGCGACGACTGCTACTACGAGGCACGGTTCAGGGGTAAGCATTGCCATCTGTACTGCTCCGACTATGGGCGCTTGGGCCCAATTTGTCGGCTTACCTACACAGGGAAAATGAATGGCTGGGACTTCGCGATTTTCAAGTGGAGTACGGAAACGTACGACCCCGACGAGTGGATGTTTCCGGGCGGTGAACTTGTAGATGGCACTGTTGAAGGGGCAATGAGGGCGGGGTTGGAAGCATACCAGGTGTGAGAAAATGGGGAGATTGGCACGTTGTCCCCCTGCTTTCTTACGAAAGCATTAGAACCCCCAAGACAGGCTTGGGGGCTAAACGGCGGTTTTTTAAAGCTGGGGTTGACATCGGCCGAATTATAGACTAAAGTGAATTAGTGATTGGTTTATTAGGTTGTGAATTTATGATTATTATTTCAAACATTGCGATTATCATAATTATTGCGGAGAAGCTCAAGCTGCCCTGAGAAAGCTATAGCATCAAGTATCAAAAAGCCTTCCGGAGCAGCAAACTTTGGAAGGCTTTTTTTATTTTGGTAACTGGTGAATGGTAATTGGTAAATGGTAATTGGTGAGTGGTAATTGGTGAGGTTGTGTTGACAGTGGTTGTAAGAGGATTTATTATACGTGGTTTGATTGTTCTTTGGATTTTTGAGGATACTTGAGATGTCGGAAAAGAAAGAAAAGGCAAAAGGTTATCGGGATACATTGAATCTGCCGAAGACGAGCTTTTCTATGAAGGCGAACCTTGTTCAGCGTGAGCCGCAACTGCGCAAGGAATGGGCGAAGAAGAATATCTACGGCGAAATCAGAAAGGCCAGGAAGGAAGCACCTTTGTATATACTTCACGATGGGCCGCCCTATGCTAACGGCGATATCCATATGGGACACGTTATAAATAAGGTGCTCAAAGACCTGGTTGTTAAGTACAAGACTATGACGGGTTTCGATGCGCCTTATGTGCCGGGCTGGGACTGCCACGGCCTGCCGATTGAATCGAAGGTGATGACAGAGCTTGGCGCTCAAGTGCGCCAGATGAGTAAGCCCGATATCCGCAAGGCCTGTAAGAAGTATGCAAGCAAATACGTCAAAGTGCAAAGCAGGCAGTTTCAGGAATTAGGGATATTCGGCGATTTTGAGAATCCGTATCTTACGTTTACGCCGGGATATGAGGCGGGGATTCTGGAGGTATTCGCCGAATTAGTCGGGAAGGGACTGGTCTATAAGCAGTTGAGGCCGATTCACTGGTCGATTGGGTGTGAGACGGCCCTGGCGGAGGCGGAACTGGAATATAAGGACATTTCATCGCCGAGCATCTTCGTTAATTTTCCGGCACACGAAGAGTTAGGGAAGAGACTCAGAGGGCTTGGGATTATTCCAGCCGACACAAATGAAGTGTGCTACTTCATGATATGGACGACGACGCCGTGGACGCTGGCGGCGAACCTGGCGATAGCGGTGCATCCCAACTTAGAATATGTAACCATCAGCTACGAAAAAGGCGGGCAGGGGTTCGTATCAGTTGTTGCTAAGGAATGTGTTGAGGCGGTGGTCGCGGCCGGCGGTTTAGAAGAAGGACAATATACTGTCAGCAAAAAATCAATAAAAGGCAAGAATCTCGAAGGGTTACGATACGAGCATCCGTTTGTGGAAAATAACCCGACGGACAAAGACGCCTATATGATAATCCTTGCCGATTACGTTACGACTCAAAATGGTACCGGGCTGGTTCATACTGCACCGGGGCACGGTCTTGAGGACTATGTGTCGGGGCAGAAATATGGGCTGGCGATTTATTCGCCGGTGATGGACGATGGGCGATATGACGACACGGTGCCGGATTGGCTGCGGGGACAATACGTTCTGAAGGTTGACCAAGAAATTATTGAACAACTGAGACAGCTTGGAGTGTTGGTATCGGAGCAAAGAATCTCGCACAGCTATCCGCATTGCTGGCGAAGTAAGGGGCCGGTCATATTCAGGGCGACGGAGCAGTGGTTTATCAGCGTTGATAAAGAGCTGCCCGGTGTGGGTAAGAGTTTGCGCGATTTGGCGCTGGAGCGGGTCAAAGATATAAAATGGATTCCTGCGTGGGGCCAAAAGCGCATCGAGGGGATGCTGGAGTCGCGGCCTGACTGGTGTATCAGCAGGCAAAGGAGCTGGGGATTACCTCTGCCGGTGTTTGTGAACTCGAAGGGCGAAAGCTTGTTGACGAAGGAATCGGTGTTGGCTGTGGCCAAGCATATCGGCGAGAAAGGCTCGGATAGCTGGTTTACGGATTCGCCCCGACAGATTTTGGGCGATGATTTTGAATTGCCGATGGGCTTTTCTTTCGATGACCTACAGAAGGAAGAAAACATCTTCGATGTGTGGTTCGAATCGGGCTGTAGCTGGTACAGCGTGGCCAAGAAAGCGGGCTGGCCTGTGCCGGTAGATTTATATCTGGAAGGGTCGGACCAGCATCGGGGGTGGTTTCAACTGTCACTTCTGCCAGCGCTGGGGGCAACGGGCAAAGAGCCGTTCAAGAGCGTTTTAACACACGGCTTTACCGTTGATGAGAAGGGTCTCAAACAGTCGAAATCGCTGGGCAACTACGTTAATGCGCAGGAGGAGGTGGCAAAATACGGGGCGGACATTCTGCGGCTGTGGGTGGCGAGCGTAAATTATCAGGAAGATATACGGTGCAACGATGAGCTAATAGGACGGACGCAAGATGCCTACAGGAAAATCAGAAATACGCTCAGATTTCTGCTCGGCAATATCGATGATTTTGACCCGAATGCTGAAAGCGTGGCCTACGATGATATGTTCGAGATAGATAAGTGGGCAATGCAGCAGTTGCAAAAGCTGATTGCCAATGTTAGGGCGGCATACGAGAACTTTGTCTTTCATAGAGTTTTTTCACTGCTTTATAACTTCTGCACGGTCGAGATGAGCAGTATCTATATGGACGTGCTCAAGGACAGACTGTACTGCGATGCGGCGGATAGTTTGTCCCGGCGAAGCGCACAGACGGCAATGCACAGGATACTGGATTACCTGGTTCGGATGCTGGCACCTGTATTAGTGCACACCGCGGAAGAGGCGTGGGCGGCAATGAAATCGTCGAGCGTGATGCGTGATGCGTATTGCGAAGAAAGCGTGCATTTAGCTGAAATGCCGAGAGTTGATGAGTCTATCGACTTGGCGAGTGCCGAGCCGCGGTGGCAGAAAATAATGGGATTGCGGGACGAGGTACTGCGGGTCCTGGAAGGTTTGAGGCAAGAGAAAAAGATTGCAAGCAATCAGGAGGCGAGCGTAACTATTTACTGTGATGATAAGGATGCCGGAGTTCTCAACGGCCTTGGACTTGAACAATTTGCAGCACTTTGTATTGTTAGTGAGGTAAAACTGCACAAAGATACGGGTGAGACGACAGTGGCAACTCAGAAAAGTAGTTTCAAAAAATGTCAGCGGTGCTGGAACTATTGGCCGAGCGTTGGGGACGACAACGAATATCCTGATTTGTGTAAGCGGTGCGTTTCTGTGGTTGGAAAAAGATTAAGCGCAGAGAACGCTGAGAATTCATAAAATAATTGGCAATGAAAATACGAAATCCGAAGCACGAAATTCGAAACAAATTCGAATGACCAAAATACAAAATTCAAAACAAATTAAGCCACAGAGGGCGCAGATTAGCAGGTTATCAGGTTATCAGGAAATCAGGGTGTCGGGCTACGGCGGGCTTCGCCCAGACGAGCAGGATATCAGGAATCAGGGTACCAGGGAATTCGTGACTTCGTGTCCTGGTGGCAAAAACTTGACAAAACGATAAGATTCAGTTAGATATGTGATTAAGATAAGATGTTACCGAACCAGCCCTGCTTCGCACAAGGCTATGCAGGGTAGAACGGCTGGGCACGGACCCTCTTTCGCCAAGGCTTCGGAGAGCCGGTTAGCCGTAACGTTGTGCACAGGTAAATGAGGTCGTTCTACGTGAGCAAACATAAAGAAAACGCGGGCAGTGCCGGCCGGGCCATCATCACTTTCTCGCGCGGCTGGCAGACGCTGGTCGCCACGCGCAGCCTCGGTCGGCGCGGCGTGGAAGTCATCACCGGCGATGAATACGCAATGACGGCGGCCTCATTCTCGCGATACAGCATCGCCGAATTCCGCTATCCGAATCCAACGAAAGAGCCGGAAGCGTTCCTTGATGTGTTAGAGAAGGCGGTCCTTGAACACAAACCTAAAGATGAGAAGACGCCGTACGTCCTGATGCCCATCCACAAGGAGACCTACCTTATCGCCCGCCACCGAGAGCGTTTCGAGCCGCACATTCGCGTTCCCGTGCCGCAGATACGACATATCGAACAGGTACACAACAAAGGGACACTCGCCGCCTATGCGATAGAGCGCGGACTACCCATTCCGAAGACGTGGATTCCAGAGAGCCTGGAGCACTTTGAGTCAATTGCTTCGGAGGTGAAGCTGCCGGCCTTCGTGAAATTGCGAGAATCGGCATCGGGTGTCGGTATCCGAAAAGTCAACACGCTCGGCGAGCTGAAATCCACCTTTGAAAAATTCATAGAGCATTTCAAACTCAAAGAAAGGGACTATCCCATCATTCAACAGGCGGTTGGCGGAAGCGACTACTGCGTGACCACACTTTTCGACCACGGAAGAATGGTAGCATCAATGACATATCGCGGGCTGCGCGCCTTCCCCGCAGAGCGAGGAGCGACCGTCATGCGCGAGACCGTCGAAGCGGCGGAAATGGAAAAGGTCGCGGCCGAGCTTATGGGCCCACTCGGCTGGCACGGTGTCGCAGAACTGGACTTTAGGTGGGAAGGCACACCGGAGGCGCAGCCGCAATTGATAGAAGTCAATCCCCGCTTCTTTGGCGGCCTCATACAGTCGGTTGAATCAGGATGGGACTATCCCTGGCTGCTCTTCCAGCTCGCCGTGGAAGGACACATCGAACCCGTGAAGCAAACACGGACCGACGTTAGAACAGAAACGCCGGTCCTGGCCTTTCTGGCCACCCTTCAGGAGATGGCCGAGAACGAACGCGGTATGGCAGCGCTGAGCGACTCGTGGGAGCAGGCAAAAGAAGAATTCCGCACTGGCTCGAAGCGCCGAGGCATCCGGAGACTCTTTCGGGGCGTTAGAGAATACTTCGACGTCAAGGCCCGCTTCAACAAGGCCAGGCAGCTCCTTGAGGAACATAAAGACAACATCTACGACGTCCTCTCGCGCGACGATCCCCTCGCTGCGCTGGGTGTGCTCTATCCCTTAGCCGTCTTCCTGCGGCATGGAAAGGTGAACCTCGAACTTATCACGGGGGAAGGCGGGCCCGTCGGCGATGATGAATGACGAGAAAAGCAAGAATTGCGGCAAAGCGACCCCTCCAACCAGGCGCCTAAGGCGCTGGCTTCGCCGCATCGCAATCGCGCTGGCCATTCTGAGCGGCATCCTGCTCGGCATCTACGTATCACTTCGTTTTATATATCCTGTTTGGATACAGTCGCGTCTGCCCAAAGACGCTCCACGTATTGCCTTCTCGCTGGATAACACACTGTTAGGCCGAATCGGCATAACCGACGCGACCTACCAGCGTGTCATAACCGAAGCCGGAGGACGGCTCATAACGCTGCGACCCGACGCTGCAGGTGACCCTGAAGCGGTAAAAGCTCTCCTTGAAGAAAAACATATCGACGGAGTGCTCCTCGCCGGCGGGGGCGACGTAGACCCGAAGCTTTACGGCGGCGACCCGAACCTGACCAGACTTGTTCATCGGCTGCGTGACGACTTCGAAATCGCCCTCATTCGCGCAGCCAGGCAGCGCGGCCTGCCTATGCTCGGCATCTGCCGTGGCTGCCAGATAATAAACGTTGCCCTGGGCGGAACGGTCCGAAACCTTCGCAAAGACGAAGACGTTATAGGGCGCCACATGGTTTTGACGGGCCACGCGGTTGAGCTGGTCCCGGACAGTAACCTCGCACAGACCCTGGGCGTCGGGCGTCTGGCGAAAGTTGTCAGCTTGCACGGTAATGCCGTCGCTGAGCCTGCCGTGGGGGTAAGAATCGCCGCAACCGGCCCCGGCGATGTTGTCGAGGCCATCGAGGCAGACACCGCTGGTGGAAAAGGATGGATTGTCGGCATACAATGGCATCCCGAATTGACACTCGATGACCAGGTCCAGCACAAGGTCTTCAAAGTGCTCGTGGAGCGGGCCCGCAAAGCGCGTGCGCGCCGCCGGTGAGTTTGACGTTGGATTAAAAAACAAAAAAGGAAAGGAGCTGGTATGAAGTGCCCATGCTGTAATACCGAATTGAAACGCAAAATGATCAAAGATGTCGAGGTCGATGAATGTAATAAATGTAAAGGAATATGGTTTGAAGATGACGAATTGCGGAAAGCAAAGGATTTTACAGATTCTGATTTAAACTGGATGGATTTTGAGATATGGAAACATAAGGACAAGTCTCAAGCTCGAGCGAGAAATCTCGCATGTCCGCAATGCAATCAAACATTAGTTGCCGTTGATTACGCTGATACAGGCGTAGAAATTGATTACTGTCCAGAGTGTAAAGGGACCTGGCTGGATAAAGGCGAATTCAAGAAAGTAATTGATGCCCTCACTAATGAGCTTCTTACAAAATCATTTTCAGAATACATCAAGGCAAGCCTTGAAGAAGCAAAGGAGATTATAACAGGCTCTGAATCATTTGTATCGGAGTGGAAAGATTTCACGACAGTATTCAGAATGATGCAATATCGGTTATTTGTCGAAAATCCCAAGCTATTGGATACAACAATTAACATACAAAGAATAAATCCCATAAAATAATAAGTTCTAACAACTCAATCCGACGGCTGGAGACGGACGACACTCGCGTGGCGCGAGTGCACAGAAAACGACTGTTCCCAATAAATAGGATAGTATTATGCAGCTACGTTTTCCTAACAGAGTCCTGGCAATGGCAATATTGCTCTTTTGTCTACTCGGTGCGGCGCGCTGCCAAAAGACACACAAAGACATCAATAATTCCGGCGGAGAACTACCAAGGGTCTTCTGCCTGAGTCCCGTCAAGCTGGCACAAAGCAAGGCCCGTATCACCGACGGCGACGAATCCCTGCGGCCTGCGCTAAAAAGGCTCCGACTTGAAGCGGCCGAAGCGCTAAATGCGGGGCCTTTTTCGGTGATGGACAAGAATCTGACGCCGCCCAGCGGTGACAAGCACGACTATATGAGCCGAGGACCGTACTGGTGGCCGGACCCGAAAAAACCTGACGGCCTGCCATACATTCGACGCGATGGTCAGGTAAATCCCGAAGCCAGAACAAACGAAACGGACCGGGTGGCTTTCGGTCAAATGACATCCGCAGTCGAAACGCTTGCGCTGGCGTGGTATTTCACAAACCATAAGCCGTATGCCGTGCACGCAGCCGGGCTGCTGCGCACCTGGTTCCTGGACACTGCCACCAGGATGAACCCTAACCTTCAGTTCGGACAGGCCATCCCCGGCCGAACCCAGGGGCGTGACATCGGGATAATCGACACCGCACGGCTGACTCGCATCGTGGACGCTGTCGGCCTGCTCGAATCCTCGGACGCCTGGACCGCGAAAGACCGGCAAGCAATGTGCGATTGGTGCGCCGAATACCTGAAATGGCTGCGGATGAGTAAACACGGACTCGGTGAGGAAAAAAAGCTAAACAATCACGGCACGTGGTACGACGCCCAGGTAGTGAGCCTGGCCCTTTTCACGGGGCAAAACGACCTGGCGCGGACAATCGTCGAGCAGGTCAAGGGCCGCCGGATAGACAGGCATATCGAACCGGACGGCAGACAGCCGCACGAACTGGCACGTACAAAGTCACTTGGCTACAGTGCAATGAACCTCAATGGCTTCTTTCGGCTGGCGATAATGGCCGAGAAAATCGGGATTGACTTGTGGCACTACGAATCCCGTGACGGACGGAGCATTCGAAAGGCACTCGATTTCCTCACCCACTATGTCGAGTCCGGTGAAAAATGGCCTTACAAACAAATTACTCACTACAGGCCCGCTGCGCTCTTTTCCCTTTTGCGTCGTGGCTCGATTGCCTACAACGACGACAAATACGAAGTCATCATCAAGAAAATCACGCCCAACGACATCATCGACGACCGCACAAATCTTCTGTGGCCCTTGTATCGAACTTTGCGAAACTAATGAAACTACCGCGAGAAAAGGGCAACCGATATAGCTGATAATTCTCAATTCTGCTGTGGAGGGGTGGGTTCAGCTACGATTTTATTTGCGAATTTGGTGTGACGTCCGGAAATGTCGATGTGCCCTCCCACTTCATCTGTTGTAAATACGATTCTTGTCCTGCCAACCGTTACGGTAACCTGCCGGCCTTCGAGAAGTGCAGCCGCCTTTTCTACGGAGGCGGCTTTTGCATCGGTCGCGGTCAACACGTGGAGAAAGTAGTCAACAGTTGCTTGTCTGGAGGGCGATATTTCGATACGACATTGGGGTGCAGGCCCCGTGTCTCGCCCAGGCGGATAGGTTTTGCCGTCATAGCTATACAGGTCTGAACCGGTGAGGAGTTTTACTTTCGGGCTGCGCGGCAGCAGGGTCTGTATGAACAGACGGCCCTTACCGTTGGTGACTATTAGATTCGGCACAGTCCCGGTCGGGGCCTTCATTGCCTGGAGCAGCCAGGTCTTTTTGAAGCGGGGGTTCTTGGAGCTTACGCGGTCGAAGATGATAAATGTGCCGGGTCGGAGGAAAACAATCTGCCGGGTAAAGTATGCGAGCTTTTCCGAGGAGTAGGACCGCGTGCAGTCGGTGGCTACGTACATATAGGCCCCACTATCCTCGAAGGCCAAAATATCAGCGATATCATATAGCTCGCTTCTTTTGTGCCACTCGGCCGGGTCTGTGACGGCACCGTTGTGATGGGGCCAGGCGTGCGACTGACCTCCGTCGTTGCCCGAAACGGGGCCGGCGCGTATCCCGGGCCAGGTCTCGGAGGGGTCGTGGATTAGTATCGTGTTATGCGCGATGGTGCGCAAGTGGTAGTTGACGTCGTGGTTCGAGCCGAACGAGTCGTAGTGGCCGCCGTCGCCGACCAGCTCATCGTACTTGTAAATCAGGAAATGTCCTACGTCCAGGTGTTGGTGTGCAGTAAACCGGTCTCCGCATTTAAAGAAAAAATACGTGGCGTCTTCATCCCACGAGCTGCGCGCGTAGATATAACCGGGTCCGGGGCTAATGTGCGAGAGCTTAAAGCCCTTGAGACGGGCTTTGGTAACGTTCGTGTCGCGCCAAAGGAAGTCTTTGTATGCGTAAACGCCAACGCTTGAGCGCGGCGTGGTCTCGTTGAAGGCGTGGACAACCTGATGACCTGGTTCATCACGGAAGTAGTTGACGAGGATGCGTCTGGCAGAGAGGGCTTTATCCCTGTCGCCGCCGAAGAGGCGCCCCCCGCCGTCGCCTATGGGGATGGGTCTGCGCGAGTTGTATATGCGGATGCCCGGATACGCTTCGAACATACCGGCGACGGCGCGGTTCTTGAAAAAACCCGGCGCCAAGGCGTAATAGTCGATGCCTTCGCAGTGTCGGGCAACCTCACAAAAGAACAGCCACTCGTACAGCCAGTAGTTGATATAATAGCCCTCGGCCCATCCGCCACCTTTACCGGCCAGAGTAAGGGCTGGAGCTGCGCGGGTGCGAAATTCTTTTTCGAGCGCCTTGAGAATCGCTGGTGCACGTTCGTTTTCGTAATAGGTTGCGTAGCAGGCCAGCCCGATACCCCAGTTCTTGTAGCCGTACCAGCCGTTGTGGAAAACATGGGTTTCGGAGCGGACGTTGGCCTCAACGGTCTTGTTGATATACTCGTGGAACTTTGCGCGTTCGTGCCTGGTCCAGTATTCGTGACACAGGTCGTAGACGAGCGCACAGCGGGCAAGGTCATGGGCGAAGGTAACATGTCCCTTTCGGATGGGACCGCTGATGTATTTCATTGCCATCTGCACGGCACGCTTGCCGAGCTGCCCGTCCTGTTCTATCGCGCAGACAAGAGCCATCGATATCATTTTCGCGTGGTCGTCGGCCTTAAGCTCGCGTGCCACCCTCACGACCCGTTGATATGTCTCGTTGCGCTGGCTCACCAACTTTTGCAAACGCTGCCGGGAACCGAGCAGTCGCGGATGCTCTTTGGGGACGGTGCCTCTTACACTCTGAACAGCAGCAGAAGCAATGGGGCTTATCCTGCAAAGAAAGAGTGTCCCAATCCAGATGACACAAATTAAAGCTGATAAGGATTTTAATCTCCTCATCGTATTCGCCTATGTCGCCTTTGTGTTTCGCAGCCGGTCAGGTCCGGAATTATGCTACCGTTCCTCGGTTTCCTCGTGTTCCTGCCGTTCTTCTCATTCGGTGCGTTCTCCTCGTTCTCGACCTTCTTCTCGCTCCCGGGTTTCTTTTCGTTCCCGCCGTTCTGCTTGCTCCCGCCGTTCTGCTTGCTCCCGGCGTTCTGCTTGTTCCCGGCGGGCTTTCTCTTGTTGCTCGCGGACTTCCTCCCGTTCTTGGCGGGCTTTCTCTTGTTCCTCGCGCTCTCTTAGTTCGCGAACTTCCCTTGCAGGCTCTCTCTTTAACAAGACCCGCCTCTCCTGCAATTGCCTCCTCAACCGCGTGTTCTCTGCGCGGAGCTCTTTTAGCTCTCTTTCCATCCGCTCCAGACGCACCGTGATAAGCTGTTTGAGCTCTCTTTCCATCCTGTCCAGCCGCTCCCACAGTCTGCGGAATACCCCTCGCAGCTCATCAGCTTCGCCGCGTTCGGGGTCCCGGCGAGGTCGCTCGCGTTCTTCTACATCCTTTTCGCGCCGAGGCCGTCTGACATCCCGCTTTTCTTCGACGTCCTCACGGCGCCGCTCAGTCTCGATTCGCCTGACCCGCTCGATGCCTATCGTCTTAAGCCACTTTTGCCCGCCTTCGACTACATAGCCAATTTCTACTTTATCTCCTTTTTGCAGCGTCCGAGCCGCATTAAGAAAATCCTCCTTCCGAGGTACGAGCACGGTTACATGGTCGTCGCTCTCAACTGGTTTGATAACGATAGCCAGATACTCCCGTTCGCCGGCCTTTCGCTCGGCGAGCTGCACAAAGCTGCCGCGCACTTCGCCCTGCCCAGGTCGTCGCTCGGCCCAAAGGACGCCGCTGAATACAGATGCTACAAACAGCCCCAGCATTAAGATTCTGCATTGCTTTTTCATAACATTTTCCTCCATTAAGATTTCTCAAACACCAGCCGACCACGCCGCCCGTGAACGGTCTATGACTATTTATCAAATAAAGCGCATAAAGTCAACAAAATTACCGGACTTTTGTGGGATGTTCCCTGGACATCCAAAATCAACGGCTTTTGGGGTTGACTTGGCGTTAAATCCCGCTAAACTGGTTTTTCTTCAAAAATTGGTGTGAGCAAAGTAACAACTGATACGGAGATAACAGGTGGCTTACAATTGCGTCGTTCTAATTAAACAAGTTCCTGATACCAAAAGGATTACAGGCCAGGCGATGAACGATGACGGTACGGTCAACCGTGCTGCCCTGCCGGCGATTTTCAATCCGGAAGACCTTAATGCACTCGAATTAGCTCTGCAGATTAAGGACAAATTCGGCGGCAAGATAACAGTTATCACGATGGGACCACCGGTGGCAAGTGCAATTCTTCGCGACTCGTTTTTCCGCGGCGTCGATGATGCAATCCTGATAACCGACATCCGATGTGCGGCAAGTGACACGTTAGCGACCAGCTATATCCTGAGCTGTGCCGTCAAAAAGGTTGATTACGACATCGTTCTTTGCGGCAGGCAGGCGATTGACGGCGATACCGCACAGGTCGGCCCGCAGTTAGCAGAGAAACTTGGCATTCCGCAGATTACTTACGTTGAAGAGCTTATAGAGCTTAACGGCAGAACCATAACAGCCCGGCGAAATATTGGGGCCGGCTGGCAGCAGGTGAAGACCGCCCTGCCGGCGCTTTTGACCGTTACCAGTGAAGCAAATGAGCCGAGAGTTGCCGCTGCGAAGAAGATAATGAAATACAAAAATGCGCACACGCCGATTGAGGTTGAACAAAAAATCGAGGCCGAAAATTCAGGCGCGGATGAGGCAGACATCAAAGCACTCGCTGCCCATAAATGCAGCGAATATAAACAGGCGAATTTATTGATTAAACAATGGGATTTGGATTTTGTCGGTGCGGATTTGAACTGGTGCGGCCGAAGCGGCTCGCCGACCAAAGTCCATCGCATTCAAAGTGTTGTCCTTGCCGCAAAGGAAAGTAAGGATGTAGAGCCGAATGAGAACGGAATCTCGGAAATGATACACGAGCTGATTGAAGATAAAACGATTGCATAAATAGTTTTGAGTTCTAAGTTTTGGGTTTTAAGTTTCTATGATAGATGTGAATAGAGACGGTGAGGTTTGGGTTTTTGCCGAGCAGCATAACGGGCAATTAGAGGATACGCCAATCGAGCTGATGAGCAAGGCCCGGCGTCTGGCTGATACATTAGGCGTAAAACTGGCAGCCGCCCTTTTGGGCGACAATGTCAAAGGCCTTGCGGCAAAGTTAGTACACTACGGAGCCGATAAGGTATATCTGGTTGAGCATCCACTGCTTGAGCATTACCAGGCAAACAGCTATGCAAAAGCAATCTTCGATTTAGTCCACAAGTATGAGCCGCAGATAGTGCTTTATGGAGCGACAATCACCGGCCGGGACCTGGCGCCTCGAATTGCAAGCGCTGCAAAGGCAGGCCTGACCGCCGACTGCACCGACCTGCAAATCGGCGACCACACGACCATAAAGGACGGACAGCTCCACAAGAATCTGCTGTTTCAGATAAGGCCTGCTTTCGGCGGAAATATAATCGCTACCATTATAAATTACGACCGCTGGCCGCAAATGGCGACGGTGCGTGAAGGCGTGATGCCGATGCCGGAGCCGGATGCTGCGCGCAGAGGTGAAATTATCGAAGAGAAAGCAGAACTTTCGCAGCAGGATTTACCGCTGGAAATTCTCCAGGAACACAAACGCCCAAAGAAAGTCAACCTCAAGCAAGCAAGGATAATCGTTGCCGGCGGAGCAGGCGTAGGCAGCAAGGACAATTTCAAACTCATCTGGGATTTGGCAAACTGCCTCGGCGCGGCGCCGGCAGCTACCAGAGCGGCAGTTGACCTGGGCTTCATCGACGGTGACCATCAAGTCGGCCAAACCGGCACAACCGTCCGGCCAAACCTGTATATAGCTGTCGGAATCAGCGGCGCAATTCAACATCAGGCGGGAATGTCCCAGAGCCAGAAAATTATCGCAATCAACAACGACCCGGATGCGCCGATATTCCAGGTTGCGCATTACAAGGTAGTCGGCGACCTAAATGAAGTTGTGCCCAAAATGATAAAGACGATAAAAGAAAAATGATTATTGATTATTGATAATTGATGATTGGAAAAGACATAAAAAATAATCAATAATCAATCAGGACAGGGTTATGGCGAATTTTTACAGAGACAACGACGATATACAGTTTCTATTCAGGCACACAGATCTGTGCAAATCGGCGGAAATTTGCGAAGAGGGCTTTAAGTTCGCAAGTGAATTCGATTATGCACCGGCCAATGCCGACGAGGCGATACAAAACTACGATATGGTGCTGGATTCGCTCGGTCAATTGAGCGGTGATTTCATCGCTCCGCGAGCTGAAGATGTTGACCGCAATGGCAATATCCTTAACGAAGACGGCTCGGTTACATACGCAAAAGGGATACGCGAGTCTCTTGAAAAACTTGGCCAGGCCGAGGTGATGGGCTTTACACTGCCCCATCGGTTTGGCGGCTTGAATTTCCCGAATCTTGTTTACTCAATGGCTATCGAGATTGTCTCGCGAGCAGACGCCGCACTTATGAACATATTCGGCCTGCAGGGGATTGCTGAGACAATCAACGCTTTTGCGACAGAAGAAATCAAACAGAAATACTTATACGATTTTTCCGCCGGCAAGGTAACCGGCGCAATGGTGCTGACCGAGCCGGACGCCGGCTCCGACCTGCAGTCGGTCAAGCTCCGCGCATTTCAGGATGGCAGCGGCAACTGGTTCCTGCACGGCGTAAAACGGTTCATAACCAACGGCTGCGGCGATGTGCTGCTGGTATTAGCTCGCAGTGAGCCGGACAGAAGCGGAGGTTTGGGGCTGAGTTTATTTGTTTGCGACAGAGGGCCTGCAGTCCATATTCGTCGATTGGAAGATAAGCTGGGTATACACGGCTCGCCGACGTGTGAAATATTCTTTGACAATACACCGTGCGAAATAATCGGCGAACGCCAACGCGGCCTGGTAACATACGTTATGGCTTTAATGAACGGTGCCCGCATCGGCATTGCGGCCCAATCGATGGGTATTGCCGAGGCTGCTTTCCGCCTTGCTCGTGATTACGCCGCCAGCAGGAGACAGTTCGGAGTAGCTATTGAAAAGCTCCCGGCCGTTCGCGATATGCTCATTGATATGAAGATTGCCATCGAAGCCGGCCGCGCACTTTTGTACGAAACATCACGCGTGGTGGATATAGAAATCGGATACGCCAAACGCCTTGAAAAAGAACCGCCTGAAGATAAGGCAGAGGCCAGGCAGCTTAAGAACGAATCACGAAAATACAAAAGATATGCGGGAATGCTGACGCCGATGAGCAAATATTATTGTTCTGAGATGTGCAACAGAGTCGCTTACGATTCGATTCAGGTCCTCGGCGGCAGCGGCTATATGCGGGACTACGCCTGTGAACGCCACGCCCGCGATGCCAGAATTACCACAATTTACGAAGGGACAAGCCAGTTGCAAATTGTTGCTGCGGTCCGTGGCGTTTGCAGCGGGACTGCCGAAAAATTCATTGCCGAGCTTGCTCAGCAGCAGTTTCAACCAGAGGTAAAAGATTTGCTCGAAAAACTTGCCGAAGGGACAGAACAATTGAAAAAGTCGGTTGCCTTTGTAAAAGAAAATGGCAACGAATATATGGACCTCTACGGCAGAGCGCTGGTCGATATTGCAATAAATTTGATTAACGGCTACCTGTTTTGCAGCCAGGCCAGTACAAAAGTAGATATGGAAGTTGCCTCCGCCGAAGACGACCCTGCTGATAACGGCGAAAAAATTCCTATGAAGCAGCGCAAGGCAATGCTCGCCCACAGATACATTACCAAAAACGCGCCTAAAATTGCAGCCTTAACAGAACTAATTTGCACCGGCGACAAATCAACATTTACAGACTATGAGGCTGTTATCGGCCCGGTTAGTGAATTAGAGAATTAGTGAATTAGAGATTGGTTAGTTAAGAGGCAAGATGGCTAAAGGATTTTATGAGTTGAATATATGGAAAAAGGGGTACGAACTTCTAATGGAGATCTACAAAATAACAGCAGCATTTCCAAAGGAAGTAAAATATGGCCTATCCCGCCAAATGAGAGATTCAGCTAATTCAGTTATTGCAAATATTGCCGAAGCACACGGCAGATATTATTTTGCTGATAAAACAAGAGTTCTTTACACATCCCGTGGAGAATGTGAAGAAACAAGAAGTCACTTGAGAGTCGCTTCAGGGCTAAAGTATATCGACAAAAAAGTATTCACTTACCTGGATCAAGAATATGAAGGATTGTCAAAAGGAATAAGTTCCTATATTCGGTTTCTTAAAAAAGACTAATCCACTAATTAACAAATTAACTAATCCACTACCATGCTTCGAGCAGTTATATTCGATTTCGACGGGGTAATAACCGATTCCGAGATTTTGCACCTTCGTGCCTTTAATCGAGTGTTAGCTCAATACGATATCGAGATAAAAACAAAGGATTATTACAAAGATTATCTCGGCCTGACCGATGTTGATTGCTTTCAGTTAGTTGCGAATAAAGGTCGGCTCGGGCTCGATGGCCGGGAAATCGAAAATCTTGTAAAACAAAAAAACCAGGTATTTCAAGAGCTGGCAAAAACCGAAGGCAGGATAATCGAAGGCGTGCGTGACTTCCTGGAGATGCTCAGGCAAAACAATGTCCCGATGGCAATATGTTCGGGGGCGGTGCTGGCAGAGATTGCACTGATATTAGAAGAGGCCCGGCTGCGCTCTTTCTTTGCGGTGATAGTTTCCGCCGAGCAGGTAAAAAGGGGCAAGCCAAACCCGGAGGGGTTCTTGTTGACTTTACAAAAACTCAACAGAATTGTCTCCCCTGCGGAAGCAGGAATCCAGAATCCCATTTTACCAAACCAATGTATCGTTGTAGAAGATTCACATTGGGGCCTGGAAGCCGCCAAAGCAGCAGGAATGCACACTATTGCCGTAACAAATTCCTACGATGCCGAGCAACTGGCGCCGGCTGAAAAGATAGTTACACGACTGAGTGAGTTAAGCATAAACGATTTACAACAGCTTTGTGCTTGACCGGCGTTTAGCATATAGCACTCAGTTTTCCCTATCCACTATCATTTCCCCTGCAATGTACCGGGGGCGATGATTTCAACGGTACCTTCAGCCGTTTTTACGTTATACTCAATCCCGTCAACAAGAGCACCATTGAAATAGCACGGCTGAAACTCATCGCCCTTAACCTTCATTATGAACTCGTTGTGGTCGTAAAACAATTCACTGCCTACGAATTGATTATCATCGTCTTTGTAAGTAATTCCTCCTGACGCAGTCAGCGTTGAAAGCTCAGATTGACCGTCAGCGGTCTGGTAAAGGAAAGCTTCTACGTGACTTGCAGTGGCTACGGTATGTTGACCATACTGACCGTTAACAACAGGAAAGTAGTTAATAAGCATTTCCTGCGGCCCGGCATCGGCGACAATTCGATTCTCTTCTAAAAAATACTTCAAAGTGCCAAAATTCTCTACAATCGCCCAACACGGTCTCCGCAAACTGAACCTGCCCACCTCTTCATTCGGCTCCGAGACACTGGAATTATCGAGCGCTATTGTTCCCGGCCCGGTTGCCAGAAACAACTGCTGACCGGCGTCATAGTCAAACTGGACGCATTTTAGCTCAACCCCGCCTAACAATTTTTTCCCCGCTGTTTTGAGAGTTACAAGCCTGACCACCCCGCCGCTGGCGGTCAGATGGTCAATACCAGCAGTCGAGTCAGAGGTTTGTTTGTCTTTATCCTCGGATAAATTTACCGTCAGCTTCTGCCCCGAAAGCGTGTACTTTTGTTGAAGGCCCGAATCCTCTCGAACTATCGTGCACAGACAATCACCTTCGAAGATGGCCTGGTTCAGTGCGGGGAAAAACTCGGCCTTTTTCCGGGCGGTTACTTTTACAGGAATGGTTTTCTTTTTCTCCTCAGCTTCGCTATGAATTATATCGCTCGTGTAAAATGTAAGCTCTGACGGGCCACTGGCAACGGTATTGCCGGTAGCTGCACAATAATCAATTTTCTGAGCAGCGAATATGGTTCGGTCTTTCGCCTCTTTCAAGACTTTGATGAGTGCCCGGCTGTCAGTCCCGGCTGCCTCGGCAGCGGGTTTAGCAGGGCTTTCAGGTGTTCTGGGAGAGCCCATCGGCGTAACAACAATACCGCCGTCACAGGTTACAACAATATCGACGAGCTCTTGCGCTGATTCAGCCGGCTCGTCCTGCTCTGCAACAATACCCTGCTTTGCAATAGTGCCCTGCTTTGCAACAGTAATATTGCTTCCCTCAACGTTATCCGTCCCGCCGATATCAGGTTTATCGGCTTTATCGGTTTTATCTGATTCCTTATCTGAGACTTTTGGCCGGAAGATGTTGTTAATGGTAACTTCATCATCGGCAAAAACCCACTCCTGCGGACTTTTTATGACAACGTTCTTACTGAATACACATCTGTAATTTTCACCTTCCGCTTGTTCGCCTGCTCGTGTGCTCGCCGTAGGTAACGGCTTTGTTTTTTGAGAGTCATCAGCCACAACAAGTTCGACCGGCTGCCGTGTTTTGGGCCGGCTGTTGGTATCGGCCGGCCTGTCAACACCCGTCTGGCCCGGTGAAAACAACCCCGTCTCTAATGGAACCTTTGCTTGCAAACTCTCCAGATGAATTATTCTAAAAAATTCGAGTCGGTCCAGCTCCTCATTATAGACAACCTCCAATCCCCTGCCGAGCATCTGAACATCCTCGGAAACGAATTTGACCGGCCCCGCGGTCGAAAATTGCGATTTCTCGCTGATAAAATCGACATCGTCAAGATAAATAAAACTTTCTTTGATAGTGCTGCCGTTTTCAGGCAAAATGTGGATGACTACATTTTCGGTAAGTGTTACGTCCTTCGGGCTGGGCCTGCCCGCAGCGGTTTCGACTCGAACCCTCCCTTTATCAGACGTGATGTAACATTTAAAACTGCGCCGAAAAATATTCATATACGGCTTTTCAATATCCCATTCCTCCCCTGTATCGTGAAGAAGTTTTTCGAACCCCCATACCCTTATAACTTCTTTAGTCTCTTTGTCCAAATCTGTGTATCTGGCCTTTCGCATACCCCCGACATCAACATCGCCGATCCTCCCACCTTCACCCCCTAATCCACCAAGGTTGCTGTCGGCAACAGTGCCGGTAGATTTTTTCCCCGCATCACTCTCAATCGGAGGCGTTTTGCTTATCAGGTTATAGAGCAGATATATTGCAAGCACGGCCCCCAACGAAATAAGCCATACATAGAATTTTCGTGCGCCAAAGCCCATAGCAACCCTATTTCGCCGTTACGGCAAATATCTCTTCATAAGTTTCTGCCATCTGCCGGTATTTTTCAGAATGTATTCTATTACCTCCCGCACAGCTCCGCTGCCGCCGCAACGAGCGGTTACATAATCGGCATATTGCTTCACTTCATCAACCGCATTGGCAACAGCTACTCCAAACCCAACGTATCGAATCGGCGGCAAATCCGTCAAGTCATCGCCAATGTAGGCTGTCCTGTCCGCCGAAAGCCCCTGTTGCTCAAGAAGTTTTTCGAGTGCCGGCAGTTTATCGTAACAATTCTGAACACAATAGTCTATCTCAAGCTGCTCAGCCCGGCACTTTGTCGGCCCCGACTCCCTGCCGCTCAAAAAGGCGACCTTTAGCCCGGCCCTTTGCCACATCCGAATCCCATGACCATCGAGCGAATTGAAAAACTTGCTTTCGCTGCCGTCCCCATTGATTATTATAGTTCCGTCCGTCAAAACACCGTCAACATCCATGACCAGCATTTGTATGTCCGCAAGGTCTGCCATAGTAATACCAAAATCGATTCTCGATTCTCGATACTAGATTCTCGTTTTATGACCACCATCCACTGACTTAATGAAATTGGATATCATCTTACCAAGGTGGTCGTACTCTTCGCAAAAATACCCGTACTTTTCTGTATCCCTCAGTGATTTGGTTTCATATAGAGTATCCAAGTGGTCTCGGGTCTCATCACAAGACGCTATAGAATAAGTAAGGAATTTGATGAACTCTTGTTTATATCTACGTCTTCCAAAACCTTCAACTATATTACTTTTAACTGATTTGCTCGATTTTCTTATTTGGTTTCCTTCCTCATACAACTCAAACTTAGGCAGCTTTAAACTCATCTTGTGAATCTCTATAGCCAATTTATGGGCCTTCTTGTAAATGTCCAGATCTCTATAACTCTGATATGCCACAGGTCTTCTCCTTCTACGAGCATCGAGCATCGAGCATCCAGTATCGAGTATCCGTTTTATTCATCCAACCACTTTTATCGTTACAATGTCCTGTACATCGATTACGCCAACCGGCCTGTTGTCGCCGTCAACAACCGGCAGCTCGTCAATCCTGTACTTATGGAAGATAGCTGCTGCCTCTGCGGCAAGAGCATCGGCCCTTACTTTTTTGCAGCCGGTTGTCATAACATCACCGGCTTTAAGCTCAAAAGCGCGGTCCCCCTCTTTTGTTATCAAGCGTCGAAGGTCCGCATCGGTAACTATCCCGGCCAATTTGCCATCTTCATTAACAATCATTACAGCTCCGTGGCGTTTTACGTCGCTGGTTTTTCCAAGCAATTCCCTTATCGTATCAGTAACTTCTGCGATGGGTAATTTTTCGCCCGGCTTGAACATCATTGATTGCTCAACCGTCATCAACTCTGTGCCAAGAGAGCCGCCAGGATGAAATCTGACATAATCCTCAACACTGAAATTACGTGCCTTCATAACAGTAAAGGCAAGGGCATCGCCGATAGCCAGCATACAGGTAGTAGAAACACTCGGGGCAACACCAAGCGGACAGACCTCAGACATTTTGCCCATACAAAGCACCACGTCGGCGTGCTTGCCCAGGGTCGAGTCCCTATCGCCGGTTATTGCTATCAGTTTAATCTCCGATTGCTTGACCAGATTTATCAGCCGAATAACCTCATCCGTTTCGCCGCGGAAACTAAGAACAATCACTATATCGTTTTTGCGCAACCTGCCCAGGTCGCCGTGCACGGCTTCAGCAGGATGAAGGAAGTGGCTGGGCGTGCCGGTCGAAGCCATAGTCGCACTTATCTTTTGCCCGATGATGCCCGCTTTGCCGATGCCGCTTACTATACACGAGCCGCTGCAGTTATAAATCATCTCGGCAGCTTTAGCAAAAGACGCATCAACAATCGGCGTAATAGAGCTTATCGCATCCGCTTCCGCCTCGATTACCTTCCGTGCGTAGTCAAGGTCGAATTCCACTTATTATTAACCCCTTGATTTATTCATTTTTTAAGATTTCTTCAATTAGAATAATAACTTATTGAAATTTGAAAAACAAATGAAACGAACAATTACTCCAGGTACTCGAATAAGGCATTTTCGACACCCCCAAACAAGTTTGAGGGTGCCACCCAAGTTTCATTGGTAATTCATACGAACTTATAGTTTTACCACACTTCCCCGCTCGTTATAACAGAGAAGATTGTGTTTTTCGCCGGCGTAATCCGGCGCAGAATGAATGATTACGCGTTTGTCACTAAGCTGCTCTATATTTGCAATCGCAGCCCTCTTCTCATTCTGCAGGTAGTCGCCGACTTCCAGCGAGACAAACAGCTCGATACGTTTTATCTGCTCCTTTGAAGCCGAAAGATTCAACAGCCGAATAATCTCAATGGCCGATGACTCATGGCTTTTAACAAAGCCCGTACCCGCGCAGTGCGGACACGCCAGATAGGTGGCCGATTGCAGCGAAGGACGCATTCTCTGCCGAGTCATTTCTAACACGCCGAACCGGCTCATCCTCAATATTCTCGAACGAGCACGGTCGGTCTTAACAGCCGCCCGAAATGCCTTTTCCACATCCCTGCGGTGTTTCTCACTGCGCATATCAATAAAATCGCAAATTATCAGTCCGCCAAGGTCTCGCAGTCGTAGTTGCCGGGCAATTTCAATCGCCGCCTGCATATTGATTTTGTAAGCGGTCTGTTCGGCACTCTGGCTCCTGCGATATCGACCGCTATTAACATCAATCGAGACCAATGCCTCGGTCTGCTCTATTACAACTGAGCCGCCGCCTTTAAGCTCCACCGTGCGGGACTGAACTTTAGCGATTTCCTCCTCAATCCGGTATTTGTGAAACAGCGGAACCTTGCTGTCATAGTACACTATGCTTCGTTTCAAACGCGGCGTTGCTATGTGAAGAAAATCCCTGATTTTCCGAACGACATTTTCCGAATCACATATTATCTTGCTGATTTTACTGTTAAAAACATCTCGGAGCGTTCTGATAACCAGATTCGATTCCTGGTAAAGCTCGCCGGGCGCTTTTTCAGTTTCTATTCGTCTTTCAATAGCGCTCCACAATCGTCCAAGATACCTCAAATCGTTTTGAATATCCTTTTTCGAGCATCCCTGTCCTGCTGTTCTGATAATAAAACCCTGCCCTTTCGGCGGATTGCTCTGCTCAAGAATTTGCCGCAGTCTCTTTCGCTCGTCCTCGTCTTCAATCTTGTGCGAAACTCCGTGCTTTCGCATCCACGGCATCATAACCAGATACTTGCCCGGCAAGGCAACATACGTACTAAGGGTCGGCCCCTTGGTCTTTACGCCTTCTTTCGTTACCTGAACGACAAGTTCGCGGCCTTTGCGAAGGCAGCTCTCGATAGGCAGTCGCTCCTTTAGCGCTTTCCTCCGGCCGATGCTTTCGGTATGCTTGCCGCCCGCCCCGGAAAAATACCGGGGGTGCAGGTCGCTGATGTGAAGAAAACCGTTCCTACCCGTACCAAGGTCTACAAATGCCGCCTGTATGCTGGATTCAACATTTATTACCTTTCCTTTATAAATATTGCCGACGTGGCTGCCAAGACTTGCCCTTTCGAGATACAGCTCTTCAAGGCAGCCTCCCTCAACCACCGCTACCCTGCACTCTTCACTCTCTGCCACATTTATAAGCATCTCTCTTGCCATTGTTTTTCCTCACATCTCGTGGCTCGAGCCACGATTCACTAATCACGATTCACTAACCTGCCACTGCACGTTCGTGCGCCTAATCGGCGCCGCTAGCTTCTCCACATCCAGCTCGAGCAGTTTCAAAATCTCGTCAACGCGTATCGAACCGCTTGAACTAATATTGCACTCAACAGTTATACTTCGACCATTCAATTCAATCGACTTCAAAAAACCCCTGACATCCACACTTTTCAGTCTTTGGTCTTGAGTCCTGGGTCTTGAGTCTTTTATACATATCGGCCGCTGGAGATTAAGACTTTCACTTGCCAACAAACGCTTAAGAGCAGCCTTTAAGTTCTCGTTGAGATATTCCGGCTGCACCGTCAAGACATACGTAGCCCCGCTCGGTTGAAATGATGTATTTGCTTCCGCAACACTCACCGAAAGCAGCTCACAACCTTCAGGCAGTTGCCTCGAAAGCTCATCCTTAACCAAATCGCAGAAATCACTTCGAGTATCGAGTATCGAGCATCGAAGACAGAGCAAATCATCGTCCGACTCAACCCCGACGCTCCTCGGCAATGGCAGCGACAGTTTCGGACGAGGATTGAAACCTTGACTGTGCTGGATTTCTATACCCGCTCGAACGCAGGCTCGTTGAAAAACCTTGACCGTTTCAGCGTGTGACAGGAACCTCAGGCTTCCCCCCATCCTGAATTTTATTGCCAGCAGGATAGTTCCGTTCGACACTGCTATGTGCCTATCTCCAATAATTTGGTTATTTTTACCGCCGAGACCGCAGAGACCGCAGAGAATTACCAATCACCAATTACCAATTACCAATCACCAATTACCAATTACCAATCACCAATTACCAATCACTAATTACCAATTAAAAAGCTTCAGGCAAAATCTTTCTTGTAGCGTCACGCAGATAGTTTGAAATCTGCCTTTCAGAGTTCATACCAAGTACTTTTCTTGCCAGGTTGTTGCAATCTTCTATTGTAACAGACCGAACAATCTGCTTTATCTCCGGTATCATCGGCGGAGTAAGCGAAATCGTTCTGAGCCCTATCCCCAGCAGCAGCATAATGTACTCCGGCTCCGAAGCCATCTCCCCGCAAACGTGAACCTCTATTTGTGCCTTGTGCGCATCCTGAATAACGGTCCTGATAAGCCGCAGCACCGCGGGGTCCGCAGCCGAATAAAGCGTGGAAACCAATTCGTTGCCCCTGTCAACCGCCAGAGTATATTGCGTGAGGTCGTTTGTTCCGATACTGAAAAAATCGACGTCCCTTGCCAATGTAGAGGCCATCAAAGCCGCGGACGGCGTTTCGACCATAATCCCGACCTTAATGTTTTTATTGTACGTTATAGACTCTTCGTCAAGGTCTTCCATAACATCGCGCACAATCATCTTTGCCTGCATCAGCTCCTGAATATTCGTTATCAGCGGAAACATTATCTTGACCTCGCCGAGAACCGACGCCCGCAAAATTGCGTGCAATTGTGTTTTGAACATCATAAGGTTCTGCAGGCAAAATCTGATGGACCGAAGCCCCAAAAACGGATTCGGCTCAGGTGCAAAACGCTTGCTCTGGGTATATTTGTCCGCCCCAAGGTCCGCAGTCCTTATTATCACAGGCCGATGCTTAAAAACATCGACGGTTTCAGCATAAGCTTGATAATGGTCCTCTTCTGTAGGTTCGCTCGGCCTGTTAAGATACAAAAACTCCGTCCGGTATAACCCTATGCCCTCTCCTCCTTTTTGCAAAACCATCTCCGCCTCGTCCGGAAACTCAATATTGCCCAATAATGTTACCTTCACGCCGTCCCGGGTTACAGCCGGCTTTTCTCTTATCGCATCAAGTTTATGCTCAAGCTCTACAAATTCCTGCGAGTATTCTTCATACTGCCGGATTGTCTCATCGTCCGGATTTACAATCACAATACCGCGATTGCCGTCGATAATGACGGTATCTCCTTCGCTGACGCTTTCTGTAAGGTCTTCCAGCGCCACCACTGCCGGGATGCCTAAGGAGCGGGCAACGATAGCTGCGTGACTCGTTCGGCCACCAGCATCACTGGCAATCCCTTTCACAAATTTCTTGTTAAACCCGGCAGTTTGGGTGGGGCTCAACTCTCGAACAACAACCGCAACCTCTTCGGTCAGATGCTCAACGTCTTCGCGCTTCCCGCCAAGCAGATGCTTGAGCAAACGTCTTTCCATATCGTAAATATCTGCCGCTCGTTCGCGCATATAAGCATCTTTTTCCTTTGTGAAATGTGAAGCGATTTCTCGCAGCGTCGCCGAGACCGCATACTCTGCTGTCACCAAATCCGAGTGGACCAAATCCGTTACTTTCTTGCGCAGACTTCTATCGTGCAGGAAACGCAAATGAACTGCAAAGATATCCTTTATCTTGCCCCCTTCGGTCTCATCCTGCGCCGCCTCGAGTTGTGTCAATTCCCTGATTGCATCCTTAAAGGCGTTCCTTGTGCGTTGAATCTCCGTCATTCGCTGCGAAGGCATAATTTTACGCCGGGGAATTCGATAATCTTCGGCATCAATAACCAGCGACCTGGCAATAGAAATGCCCGGCGAGACAGCTATTCCTTTTTTAATTTCCATTGCATACTTCTCGTATCTCGTGAAGCGTATCTCGTATCTCACTTCACGCTTCACACCTTTGGTGTCGGCTCATCGAAATGCTTCTCTTCCACAAGCTCTCGCAAAGCATCGACCGCTTCTTGAGCATCCGCACCTTCAGCTTTAATTTTTAGTTTCGTACCACAGGTTGCCGCAAGCATACTCATCTGCATAACACTCTTGCCGTCCACACTGTTTTCGCTATTGCTGACGGTAACATCACAATCAAATTGGCTCGCAACATCAACAAACTGCATTGCGGGACGCATATGAAGTCCATCTGCGTTTTTTATCTCAACTTCCGTTTCGCAAATCAATTTTTCCAATGAATTTTGTCCTGCCTGCATCTTCAGGCCCTGTTCTCCTACTTTACATCCATAAATCTACATTACAGAGACGGATTTTCATCGGCTTCTCTAAGAAGAGATTCAATCTGCTCGGCCGTCTGGGATTGCCTGAGAAACTTGCGGAACTTCTCCTGCTGCAAATGCCTGAAAATGTTCTCCATCGCCTGTAAATGTTTGTCGGGATTGTCCACAGGGCTAATTAAAAGTATCACCGAATAAACAAGCTGTTTGTCGAGAGCAGAAAAATCAATACCAGCACTGCTTTGCCCTATCGCAGCAACTACATCTTTAACCGCCTGGTGTTTCACATGAGGCACAGCAACACCCTTACCCATTCCCGTACTTGCCTCCTTTTCCCTTTTAATCACCGCCTTGGCAATCTCTTCACGGCTGCCTTTCCCGAGCCGCCCGGCTTTATCGAGTGACGCAACAAGCTCCGCTATCACACCGTCACGGTCCCCTGCTTTCAGTTCGGGAATTACCGCCTCAAAACAGACAAAATCCGCAAACTTCATCCTATCCGCCCAAAATCATCCCTTAGCCGGCCTGCCCGGCCAAAACAAAAACGACAAAAGGACATTATCGCAAAAAACAAAGCTATCCTAACTCTGCACCGCCGGCGTGTTTGTTGTCTCGTTCCCTGCCCTTTTTTCTCCTGAGCTGTCGTTCAAGTTTACGGACGGCTACATCAATGCACCGGTAAGCGTCCTCACCTTTCTCGGTAACAATGAAAACCCTGCTGTGTTCGCCCCTTGCGATTATCTCCACGCTGGCATCGCCGCCGTGACTGCCGTCGATAATTACCTCAACCTGATTGATGCCATTGTAGTACCTGGGAAGCTTGGAAGTTTTTTCCTCAGCGTGCCTTCTAATAGCTTCCGTTATCTCGATATGTTTGCCGCTAATAGTAAAAAGCAAAATTGTCCTCCTTAACTGTTTTCCGACATCGAAATCCGTTCCTATTCTTCTTTATTATTTTCCGAACCGGCCTCCGGCAGAGCAGCCGCCGCCCGCTCGCCGCTCGGTGTTATGACCCCTGCGCTCACTGCAAATCTCAATGCTTCTTCCATCGTCATATCCAACTCTATTGTCTGCTTTTTCGGCACCATTATTACAAAGCCGGTAAATGGCGTCGGCGAAGTAGGTATAAGAACAGTCAGAAATTCCTTTTTAACGTTGTCCACAACCCCCTCAAGCCCCGAGCCCGTAACAAAACCCATCGACCATATACCCTTTCGCGGATACTCAACGGCGACAACTCTTGAGAACATTTTTTTCTTTTCCTCTTGAGTAAGTACAAAATCGGTAATCTGTTTTATATAAGGATAGACCCTCCTTAAAAACGGCGTATTCATTATGAACTTTTCGACCATTCGCCACAGCGTTCTACCTACAACGCTGGCCAACAACGCTCCCACTATGCAAACAGCAATCAGCGCTACAAGAAAACCGGCTGCGGATAAAGCTATATCCATCCACTTCCAGTCCAGTTTCTCTACAAAGGCTTCAGGAGCAATGAATACTATCAACCAGTTCAGACCATCTCTTATGTGGCTGCTGATCTTGGCCTGGATAAAACTGTACGCCAAGACGAATATCCAGATTGTCAGGATGGTCGGCAATAATACCGCTAATCCACGCAAAAAATAGCTTTTGAGGCGTCTCGAAACACTCATATCTTTAACACCAGGTCCTTTGCTATCATCAACTTACTATTTTTATTCTATCGAACGGGCTTATAAAACCGCATCTTATCCAGGACACCGTAGCTTAATTTATGGATTTCTTATAGTCAATAAAAAAGTCTTTTGGTAAATGTGCGCCAATCAAATGTATCGCTGCCCCGGGCAAAGATGCGAGCATCCATACAGCCCGCTGACACAACGCCAGCGCAGACGCCGGCCCCTCGCCAACACCCGCAAAGTTAATAAACATCGAAGCAAGCAGGACTTCCACCACTACCGCCCCGCCAATACTCACAGGAACCGCCCCCAACACCCACGTCAGAGTGAAGAAGACATAATAGTATTTGATGCCGGCTTCAATCCCCAGATTTCTCCCGAGAAACCAAAAACCCGTGATTGTCAGAAGCTGCAAAAAGACCGTCAGAGCAAATACCACAAGAATTGTTCCGGGTTTGCTGCAATAAAGAATAATTGCATCCCGCAGCTTCTTAATCATCCTCATACCGTACACGCAAACAGATGACCAGACCTTTTTCAGTATTGCTCGCCCTCGCCTATGCAATAAGAATCCACAGAAAACCCCCACAACGAGCACAATCGCCCAGAAAAGAACCCACTTGTACTCAACAACAAACTTGAGAAAACCACCCTTGCTTTCGTCATTCGGAGCTATTATACTACCCCGGCCTCGCAGAAAAAGCAAGTAGAAAAAAAGGGCAATTACCAGCGTACTTAATAACCCGACCAATCTGTCAACAAATACGCTCAAAGCCGCTTCAAATCTTCTATTGGTGTGTTTGGTAACGTACCAGGCACGAAGCAAATCACCGCCTACTGAGCCGGGCATAAAATTATTATAAAACCAACCCAAAAAATACAATCTGACAGCGGCCCAAAAATCTATGAAGATGTGTTGACTCCTGAGCAGCAGCCACCAGCGCAGGCCTATTATTATCTGGCTGATAATAAAAATACCCAGAGCAGCGGCAAAAACACCGATATTCATTTGGCGGAAAATCTCTACTAACCTGTGCCATCTCTGCTCCCTGGAAACCCAAAATATCCCCCAAATAATCCCGCACACAACCACCGCAATACGCAGAAACAGGAATATGCGTTTACTTTTTTTGGCTCTCGGTTCGGGCATTAACGTATTTTGCCTTAAAAAACTTGTTTTCGCAGATAATAACGGGTAAAACTGCTCCCGGCAAGACGATATTTAGTGAACCCCGTTAGAAATTCCAGAGGGGACAAGAATATGGGACAAAAGGTGAAGGATTTCTAACGGGGTGAATCGAGCCGCGAATCACGAAGGAGCAAACAAATGGCAGCAAACAAAACTATTGAAGAAGGTCTGGAATTTATTCCAAAATTCGATGACAACGGCCTGATACCGGCGATAGCCCAGGACGCAAAAACCGGCCGGATACTGATGGTCGCCTATATGAACCGGGCGGCACTGGATTTGACAATTCAAACCGGATATGCCACATATTTCAGCAGGGCCCGACAAAAATTATGGAAAAAAGGCGAAGAAAGCGGCCATTTTCAAAAAGTAGAACAAATACTCGTCGATTGCGACCAGGACTGTCTCGTCCTCAAGGTAGCAGTTGATGCCGGCCAATGCCACGTCGGCTACCAATCCTGTTTTTACCGCGCATTGAAGAAAGACAGCGGCAAAGAGTTGGAATTTATCGCAGAAAAAGTCTACGACCCCAAAAAAAATTACAAAAAATAAAGCCGAGCCAAACGCCCATGATCATATCTGCCAACATCATCCTTGTCTGGTGTAAGGCCTTGATATAACAGAACTTACCGAATCTGCGCTTCAAAAACCTACAATAAGAAATACTTATAATACTTATAATACTTATTGCCCGATAATTTTCTTGATTTCAACTTGACAATATGGTAGAAAGACAAAATAGTGCCTTTGGCTTAAGCGAATGGTGCATTTGGCTTGAGCGAATGGTACATTTGGCTTGAGCAAATGGTGCATTTGGCTTGAGCAAAGAGTGCGTCAGGACATTTTTTCTTTTATTTCCGCTCTTGCCGTGGAAAAAGGATACGCTGTTGTATGGAAGGTTTTTTGGTTTGGCAAAACCTGCGTTTTCCTATCCACACCCCCAGAGGTTCTCCAAACAACCGTATCCTGTATGCCGTTTGCGCACACAAAGTGAACGGCGGAAGGATTACCTGCGGCCGGTGCCGCAGGATAGGTCATAACGAGTAAATATTTTTAACGTTTTTTTGGAGGATTTGATTATGAGAAGTGTGAAGTCGAAATTATTAATTGTTTGTATTGTTGTTGGGTGGCTTGCCTTAATGGGCAGCTCCATTCAAACAGCCGAAGCGGCCAAATGGTCGTTTCATTTCACGTACCCTGATTGTCCCGGCGGTCGTCTGTACGTCTGGGCAACCAAAGATTGTGTGCGGAAGCTGCTGCTTTTTGGAGGCTACGCCAAGAATTGCGAGAAGTACGTCGGCCACGTCCCTGGTGCCCCTTACAATGACTTGATTTTCGATTTCTTCTGGGACTACAAATGCGGCAACCACGACCACATTAAGATTGCTCTGCCCACTCAGAATCCTGCTTCAGGCCAATGGGAGCTGCAGGAGTTGCCCCCCTGGATCGATGCACATGTGGCAGGTGAAATTCCGCCAATAATCTCTGTTGGTGACCCCACGGGCCGGATCCAGAGAGTATACATCGTGGTGGACCCGAACGAATGGCGGGACAACTATTCCGAAGTAGTATTGGACGAGTATTATGATATCCAAAACGGAACACATCCCAATCTGCCGGGCTACCTCATCGGCACAACTCCCATCACGTTTGACCCGCTTGGACCAGCCGATGGCCCGTTTTCAACCACGCCGTTAAACGGGACACTTGCCCGGGACGGCGAGATTGAGCTGCTTCCCGACCCGCCGGTGCCGCCTCCGCCTGTTTTTGAGCAATTACACTGGGAGGGGCCCTTCGAACCTGCTGTCCCCGAAAGTTCCTGGGGCAAGGTAACATTCGAAATAAACCAACCGCGCGGCACCTATTACTTGAACTTAAGTGTGGATACAAACGGGGACCAGCAATATGCACCGGTCATTCAGAATATGAGTATTGAAACCACGCATGGGATCATCATCATCTGCAGCTTTTTCGACATCTTTGCTGACGAGCAAAACAAGGAACCCCACCCTGTCCCTGGTTTGAGCTACATGTATTCGATTGACGAGGCGCCGCAACAGGAGCCGCCTATGGGAGAACCAATGACAGCAGATGTGACCCCAGTTAGATATCAGGTCGGTGGTGAAGACGTAATCGTCGGTCCGCTTCCTGAATTAGTATATCCACTCCCACGCCTTTGCGTTGTCAAAAAATCAGGCCAGTTGCCGAATTTGGGCGCGTTTGTCAATCAGTGGCAGCAGACTAATTATTGTGCTCCCGGGGCCATTTCCAACAGTCTGAAATACCTGCAGGCCACAGGCGGGGTCGATTCAACATGGGACACGAGCATCAATACTGTTGCCGGCCAAATAGGCACCACTTCAAGCGGAACGTCCTCAACCTGGTACCAGAAGAAGCAGTCGTTGCCGTATTTCACACAGCACGTTACGACCAGGTATATCACACCGCCATTGACCGACGCTAAGCTCGACGACCTGATTAATGAGCTTAACAGGGGCCAGGACATCGAGATGGACCTGAAGGGACATGTTGAGGTCCTGGCGGGCCTGCGTGTAAGATGCGATGACTCAATTGAACTGGACTTGTTTGATGATAACCAGGCCGACACCGTATCCGACCCGATGCACACCTCGACCGTTGATGAAAGCGACCCCACCCACCCACGTGTTGACGGTATGGAACTTGAGCGTTTCGTAATCGAGTGTCCTATCGAGGAAGAGATCGGAGTGCTTCTGCCGTATCTTTTCCTCGACTTGTATGATGACTGGATCAACGCTCTGGAAAATGGGCTTGTCAGGGCACTGACGTTAGAAGAGGGCGAAGGCTATCTGTGGCAATGGAATCCTGACAACAACGAGGTCGAACTCGAGGGCAATACATATCCCCAAGACCCATTTATTCCTTCGAAGCTGTATGTATATGAAGGTGGCGGCGGAGGCGGTTTAGAGCCGAATGATGCCGGACTGGTGATGGGCTGGGGTGACCAGGACGGTGATTCCACCAGTGCCTGGGCGCTTAAATATGACGAGGACCCCGACCTGACAAACTGTATTATCACGCTTGTGGTAACCGCACCCCAGTGGGCGATGACCAATCCGGGCAGCCAGATTAACAAGGTCTCCTTTGGTCTTGGAAATCCGCCCGCTGGAACCGGCCCGGTTCGTTCCTGGAGCTGGGACTGCGGACCCGGCAAGACCATCCCGTGGAACACGCCAACGGTGCTAAAGATTGACACGTCGAAGACGGGCATGACGGCGGCGACCCCGACAGCTGACGGCTACACGAATAACTTAGCCTTCAACCTGACAAACGTAACGTGGCTGTGTGTGGATGAAAACGGAACCTGGGTCGGAGGAGCAAACCCGGCGCCACAACCTGGTGGGTTCCAGTTCTTGTGGAACTACTGGCACTGGATTCTGGTTTCTCCGAAGACCACTGTTGAGAAGGGAATTTACAAGAAGTGGTCTCAACCGCCGGTCGTATTGGACCCGAACGATGACCCGCCCATAATTCAGGGTTGGGATGAGCTCTCAAACTACAATATGCCGGTCGTAGCAGATGATTGGGAATGCAAAGATGATCGGCCTATTACCGATATCCACTGGTGGGGTTCATACTTCAAAGATGATGCTGCAGGAAATTATACTCCCTGGACTCAGCCACATCCACCTGCATTGCCAAGGGCTTTCCACATTGGGATCTGGACCAATGTGCCGGCTGAACCCGGTGCGGAGTCGTACAGCCATCCGGGTGAGCTGGTCTGGGAGAATTATTGCGACAACTACGTGTGGAACTTCGCTGGTTATGACCTGGATCCGCGGAAGCTGGAAAACAATCCTGGTTTGCCGACCGAACCCGGACACGATGAGCCTATGGAAGCATGTTTCCAGTTCACCCAGCTTCTTTCTCAGGGTGAATGGTTCTATCAAGAGCCGAGTGACGACCCCGACAACCCACGAATTTACTGGCTGAGCATCGCGCCAAGATGGGATGATGATGAGCCTGAGTGGCAATGGGGCTGGAAAACCAGGCCGTGGTATTTCGAGGACGACGCCGTCATTATCCAGCAGGCCACCCCGTGGCCGCCGGTGGTCGGTACAACCAAGTGGATAAGTGGGATACCAATCCAGTATCCCCCGTATCCTGACCCCGAAGGTGTCTCGTGGGATGCGGCCTTTGAACTGACTACAAATGAAGGACTATCTGCAGATTTGTACCCGGATGGCATAGTTAATTTCAAAGACTTTGCGATTCTTGCGGACCAATGGTTGGAAACCATACCGTAGTTGACGTAAGTGCATAATAACTTGTACGACGGCAAAGGGCTGTGGGCGAGAAAGCTCACAGCCCTTTTTCTTTAACTTATAAAAATATTTATCGTCCGATAACTTTCTTGACTTCAATTCGACAACCTGATAGACTCTTATCGTTGAATGTGCTCGCGGCCGTTGCCGCAGGATAAGCTACAATGGGTAAATATTCTTAATTTTATTTCTGGAGGAATTAATCATGGAACAACAGAAGGATGGAAAAGGGAATCATTCGGACCACATAAAAGACAGTTCTCATAACTGCTGCTCTCACGGCGTGCCCAATATCGACGAAAAGGCCTTCTTCGGCATGTCTCGCCGGGATTTTCTCGCCGGACTGGGCGCGGCAGGCTTGGGAGCGTTGGCACTAACGTCTCAAGCTCATGGGGCTTTAAGAAAGCCCATTCCCGGAATGGGTCTGCGCATCGGCAGCACCCTCAGAGTCAAGCCGGCTCTGGTCTATCGGCTCCATCGAAGAAGGGAAGCCACAAGCTGGCGGTCCTGGGGCGGACTGCACAACCAGAACGATGTGGACACCGAAGCCGGCAAGATTGAGCAGGAGTTGAAGAAGCTGGCGTCGTCGGCTGACTTTCCGATGGAGATTCTACCATTGGCGAGAGTGAATAACGGCGGACAGGCTGCCGCCGTGAAGGACAGCGATTGCGACGTCATCCTAATTTACGCGGCGAGCGGAGGGCGAGGCGAACTCGACACCCTTGCCGCTTCCAAGAAACCGAGCGTAATGTTTTTGAGGCATGATTCCGGCCCCGTGTATCTCTGGTACGAAATCGCTCACCCTCACTTTCTGCGAAGGGCGTCCGACGAGTACAAGCAGCCGGATATGGACGTCTGGGACATCGTCGTGGACGACTACGGCGAGGTCCTCTGGCGGCTGAGGGCGCTTTACGGGCTCAAGAACACTCTCGGTACGAAAATCGTGGCTATTGGCGACGCCGGGGGATGGGGAGTCGGCCACAAACTTGGCCCCGCCACCGCCAGGGAAATCTGGAAGCTCGACATAAAGCCGGTAACCTACAAGGAGCTCGAGCCGATGATTAAGAAGAACCTGAACGACCAAAAAGCCGTCAAGCAAGCTCAGCGCCAGACAGATGAATACCTCGCTCAAAAGGGTGTGTCTATGCACACCGATAAGAAATTCCTCGTCAACGCTTTCCTGCTGACAAAGGTCTTCAGGGAGCTGATGGAGAAAGCGGACGCCCCCGCCATTACCGTCCATCACTGTATGGGAACAATCATCCCGATGTCCCAGACCACAGCTTGTATGCCCTTGAGTCTCATCAATGATGAAGGGTTGATGGCATTCTGTGAATCCGATTTCGTGGTCATTCCATCCGGCATTCTCCTGCGTTACATCTCCGGCAAGCCGTCCTTCCTGAACGACCCGACTCATCCCCACGATGGCATGATAACTTTAGCCCACTGCACTGCACCGAGGAGAATGAACGGCAAAGATTACGAGCCGACAAAAATCTACACGCACTTTGAGTCGGATTACGGGGCCGCTCCCAAAGTCAATATGCGCAAAGGCCAAGTCGTTACAAACCTTATCCCGAGTTTCAGCTCGAAGAAGTGGATAGGGTTCAGAGGAAAAATCACCGACCATCCGTTCTTTGATATTTGCCGGGCGCAGATTGACGTTGACATCGAAGGTGATTGGCACAAGCTATTGGAAGACATGCAGGGCTTTCACTGGATGACTTGCTACGGCGATTACCTCCGCGAAGTCGGCTACGCACTCAAGAAAGTCGGAATCCAGTGGCAGAACATCACGACCGGCTGAACTACTTCAGCACCCGTTGTTTAGTTGTCTTTATATTTAGCCCCCCAATTTATTGGGGGGTTTTCTTTAATATTTGTCCCCCAGATTTATTTGGGGGTGGTTTAGCCGTCGCCGGCACGGCGACGCAAGACACTGTCATTCCGAGCGCAGTCGAGGAATCTATGCTTGCCCCGCACGAAACCCATCCTGAGTAGGCTGTAAAATCGTAAATCGTCAATCGACAATCGTAAATTCCCTTCGTCCTCTGCCCTCGTCCGTCACCCCTCGGTCCTCGTCCTTCGGGGTTGTATTCCTGATTTTCCGCAAAAAAAACCTTGACTATAGTTGCAATAAATAGTAGAATAAGCTTTTAGGAACTCAAAACTATCAACTCCATTTTTTCGGAGGAGGGTCAGAATGTCTAATTTAAGCAAAACTTTCGGCCTATCAGATTGTAGAGTGGGCTTCAGCCCACCAATCCCGACTAAAAAAAGCGGTAAATTAACAATTCCGCTGCTTGTATTGCTCACCATCTGCTTTTCCGCCTTACCGGCCCAGGCCAAATACGGCGGCGGTAAAGGAGAGCCAAATGACCCATATCTGATTTTCAATGCAAACCACATGAATGCAATTGGCGAAGATTCTAACGACTGGGACAAGCACTTTAAGCTGAGGGCCGATATCGACCTGAGCAGCTTTACAGGAACAGCTTTCAATATCATCGGGAATTACACGAGTAAATTCACAGGTGTGTTCGATGGCAACGGCCATACAATTTCAAACTTGACGTATAACACTAATGGAGTGAACTTCATAGGACTTTTCGGCTATGTCGATGGCCCCTATGCAGAGATCAAAAATCTGGGATTGATTGACCCTAATATTGATGCGGGAACAGGTTTTTGTGTTGGTTCACTGGTTGGCTGGATAAATGATGGAGCTATCACTGGTTGCTATGTCCGGAGCGGCAGCGTTACGGGGCAAGGCGGCGTCGGCGGACTGGTGGGATATAATGGAAGCACAATCACCAGCTGCTATTCGACCGGCAGCGTTACCGGAAATTCAAGTGTCGGCGGACTGGTGGGATATAATGGAAGCACAATCACCAGCTGCTATTCGACCGGCAGCGTTACCGGAAATTCAAGTGTCGGCGGACTGGTGGGAGACAATCAGGGTACGGCTTCCGCTTCTTTCTGGGATATTGACACCAGCGGGCAGGCAACCAGTGCAGGCGGAACCGGTAAGACGACCGCGGAAATGCAAACGGCAGATATCTTTCTTGCCTGGGTGTGCTGCGATTGCGACCCTGTCTGGACAATTGATGAGGGGAACGATTATCCGCGGCTTTGGTGGCAGAACGCCCCTGGAGAACCTATAACAATACAATTATGCCTGGGCAACAGTGGAACGCAGCCCGACCCGTACTTGATTTACACGGCCGACCAGCTCAATGCGATTGGTTTACTTCCGTGCGCTTGGGACAAGCACTTCAAGCTGATGGACGATATTGATTTGAGCGGATATACGGGAACGGCTTTCAATATTATAGGAAATGACGCCACACCGTTCACCGGTGTTTTTGACGGCAACGGTCATACAATTTCAAACTTCAGCTACACCTCCACAGGCACAAGTCAAATAGGACTTTTCGGGTACGTTGACGACCCTAATGCAGAAATCAAAGATTTGGGATTGATTGCTACTGATGTTGATGCGGGAACAGGAAGTAATGTTGGTTCGCTGGTTGGCCGGCTAAGGGGCGGAACCATCACCAACTGTTACGTCCAGGGCGGCAGCGTTTCAGGAGCGACCAACGTCGGCGGGCTGGCCGGATACAATATTACCGACCCTTCACTTTTCTTAGATTATACCGCTAATCCCATTTCAGCCGACCTGCGCGATATCAGTATTACCGGGACAAGTGTGATACTTGAAGACGACCAGGTAACAAGTGCAATCCCGTTGCCTTTTAACTTTTACTTTTACGGCACACAGTTTTCGGAAGTGTTCATCTCTTCCAACGGTTTTATCACATTTTTGAGCAGTTCATCAGATGGGTGTTGCTCAGGACAAACGCTGCCGGATTCATTTATTCCAAATGCACTCATCGCCGGATTCTGGGAAGACCTCTTGCCGCCCGAAGGAGGCACAATCCGCTATCAAACTCTCGGCTCAGAAGACCGCCGGGAGTTCGTCATCGGATTTTACGAAGTGCCACACTTCCCCGGCGACTTCCCGGTTACGTTCGAGATAATTCTCCACGAGGGTACCAACAACATTGAGCTGCAATACGGCTCGGCACCTTCCGATGGCGGTACTCACAGTGTCGGCATCGAAAACTTCAACGGAACTGATGCTCTCCAGGTGGCCTTCGGAGATGTTTCCTTCGATAACGAAGGTTTTCTAATCACCGGCTGCGGATTGGTGGAGAGCAGCAACGGCGGCATTTCCAACTGCTACGCCACCGCCAGCGTTACGGGAACAACCGATATCGGCGGGCTGGTGGGATGGAATTATGGCACAATCTCCGACTCTTATTCAACCGGCAGCGCCTCGGGAGATGACGAAATCGGCGGACTGGTGGGACGGAATTTTAACACAATCACCAACTGCTACTCCACCGGCGGCGTTACGGGAACAGGATGGACTATCGGCGGACTGGTGGGAGACAATTTAGGTACGGTTTCCACTTCTTTCTGGGACATCCAGACCAGCGGACAGACAGCCAGTGCCGGCGGAACGGGCAAGACGACGGACCAGATGCAAGACCACAATACTTTTATGGATGCAGGGTGGGATTTCGTCGGAAAACCGGACGGGCCACACGATATTTGGGCGGAACCTTCCGGCGGCGGATACCCCATTCTCTGGTGGCAGATATCACCTTTGCCTGCATTGCCTACCTTTTCGGGCGGAACGGGAACTGCTGATGAACCTTATCTTATCTCAACGCCTGATGAATTGAATAGTATCGGCCATAATCCAAGACTGATGGAGTCACACTTCAAGTTAATCAATGATATTGACCTCGCCGGCATCGACCTTTTCATCATCGGCAGAACAATATATCCGTTTGCCGGAACTTTTAACGGCAGCAACTTTGAGATTTCCAACTTCAGCTATACTTCCACGGATATGGATAACATAGGACTTTTTAGCTACGTTGAATGTCCTGATGCAGAAATCAAAGACCTGGGATTGCTCGACCCTGATATTGATGCGGGAACAGGAGACTATGTTGGGTCGTTGGTTGGCCGGCTCGATAATGGAACTATCACCAACTGCTGCGTCCAGGGCGGCAGCGCTTCGGGAAATTCCCGTGTTGGCGGCCTGGTCGGAGAGAATGATGGAACAATCACCAGCTCTTATGCCACGACCGGAATTTCAGGAGAGAATAAAGTCGGCGGACTGGTGGGACAGAATCACGACACAATCACCAACTCCTATGCCACCGGAGATGTTTTGGGCGCCCGGTATGTCGGAGGACTGGTCGGATACAATATTAGCGAGCCTTCGGTTTTCTTATATACCGCTAATACCATTTCAGCCGACCTGCGCGATATCAGTATCACCGGGACAAGTGTGATACTTGAAGACGACGAGGTGACAGGTGAAATCCCGTTGCCTTTTAACTTTTACTTTTACGGCACCGAGTTTTCGGAATTGTTTATTTCTTCTAACGGGTTCATCACATTTTTGAGCGATGAGGACGATGGTTGTTGCTCAGGGCAAGCGCTGCCGGATTCATCATATCCAAATGGACTCATCGCCGGATTCTGGGAGGACCTCGACCCGCCGGAAAGGGGCACAATCTGCTATCAAACTCTTGGCGCCGAAGGCAGCCGGGACTTCGTCATCGGATTTTACCAGGTGCCACACTGCGACGGGAACTCCCCGGTTACGTTCGAGATAATTCTCCACGAGGGGACCAACAACATTGAACTGCAATATGGCTCAGCACCTTCCAACGGCGGTATTCACAGTGCCGGTATCGAAAACCTTAACGGAACTGATGGGCTACAGGTGGCCTTCGGAGATGTTTCTTTCGATAACGAAGGTTTTCTAATTACCCTCGAAGGATTCGTGGAGGAGAGGGGCGGCAGCATTTCTAACTGCTACTCCACCGGCAGCGTTCCAGGAACAGAATGGACTATCGGCGGACTGGTGGGATGGAATTATGAAGGTACGGTTACGGATTCTTTCTGGGACATCGAAACCAGCGGACAGACAACCAGCGCCGGCGGAACGGGTTTACCAACAGATGAGATGCAAATGGCCAGCACATTTACAGATGCCGGCTGGGACTTCACCATACCCATCTGGATTATTGACGAGGGCGTCGATTATCCCCGCCTCTGGTCGCAGACAGTGCCGGTGCTACACAGTGAACCAGAGATAACTTTGGGAACCACCAACACTATTACCTGGGACCCGGTACCTGGCGCCAATGATTACTACGCCGAGTGTGCAGAGGATGCAAACTTTACCAGTATCGTCTATAGCACCGGCTGGATTACCGAAACAAGCTACGAGTTCACCGGCCTGCAGTTAGGGCAGAAGTACTGGTATACTGTAAAGGCCGCAAACTCAGCCGGTGTCGAGAGCCGCCGGTCCAATGTGGAATCTTCCCTGCAGGGCACGCTTGCCGATGTGGTAGAGACGCTGCTTGACCCGGACACGCTGAAGAATAAAAATATGAAGAAGGCTTTATTGAACAAGATAAATGCAGTGCTGAAGATGCTCGACGAGGGGCTATATGAGGAAGCGCTGGATAAACTTCAAGATGACATCCTCGCAAAGATGAATGGCTGTGCCGAGACAGGCCGGCCCGACAAAAACGACTGGATAATAACCTGTGAAGAACAAAGCCGGCTCTATCCCTTTGTCATAGAGACCATCGAATATGTGAGCGGCCTTATGAACCAATAATCGCGTGTAACATTATCACTAAAACAAAAGGGCTGCGGGTTTATTACTCCCAGCCCTTTTTCTTTTCCTGTCAAACCAATTCTAAAAATCCGTGCAATCCGTGGTTAATAATTGAATATTTCTCTGCGTTCTCTGTGGCCTCTGTGGCCAATTTTTCTTCGTGCCAATTCGTGTCAATTCGTGGCTAATTTTCCCCCGTGCAATCCGCGAAATCCGCGATTAATTTTTCTTCATGCCTTGGTGGCTAATAAAACCGATGTTTGACGAGCTGTTTTTTCAGCTCGGCCGCGGTCGGCAGAAGCTGAAATGAATCTATTTTTTCAGCTTCGGTATATTTATTTATAACGTGCTGAATTTCCCCCATACTCCGCGCGTGCATCATTGCAAACAGATTATACGGCCAATTCTCAAAGGTCTTCCTCTCGTAACAATGGCTCACCATCCCGAAACGGGCCAGCTTTTCGCCGGCCTCGACGATTTTGTTCTGCGGAACTTCGCCGGCAAACAGGACATTAGCGACAAATCCCAGCTTGTGATGGTCAACAACAGCAGCTATCCGCCGGATGACGCCTTTATCAATCAGCTCTGCGATAATCCTTAAAACATCCTCCCTTTCTAAGCCCTCACTGCACAAAAAGTCGAACGGCTCCGAGGTCAAACGCACCTCGTCCTGCAATCCCGACAGAATGCGCTTTTGATTCTCATTCAGCTCCACCTTTTCACACGCTGGGGTTTGCGCAACATCCTGCAATAATCCGCCGGTGGCTGACCCCTCGCTCTCAGCGTCAAATCGAACATCAAGCTTAAAAACACGCTTGACGGTTAGGTTGTGAAAATCAATACCGAAGCGTCCCGAAAGATTCGACAGCATAACCTCAATCTGCTGGCTCTTCTGTGCCTGTAAGGTAAACCATAAGTTGTAGTAATGATGCCTGCGATAATTGTGAGAGACATTCTCCAGAGAATTAACCGCCTCGGCAACCTCCTGCAGGTCCTCTTCCGGAATATGTGCGGCAACCAGAGTGCTCGTCATACCAAGCGCACGATAGTTTATCAGTGCACAAATTCGCCGGATAACACCCAGCTTCTTCAACTGTTCGATTTGCTGCAAAATTGTCTTTTCATCGCTATTCAAATATCTTGCCAGATCGTCAAACGGCTCCCAGCATATTGGCAGGCCCTCTTGAAGTTCGTTGCACAACCGCTTTTGGAACTTTGTCAAACGCAAGCTCAATCTTTACCTCCTCACTTATAATTACAAATCGGGTCCGCAGCCAAGTAATCGCCGCTCATCGCATAAGCCCTCGCCCTGCAGCCCCCGCAGACACCTACATATTCACAAATTCCGCAATTGCCCTTGTAGGCCGACAGGTCGCGAATTTCTTTTAGAAACTCCGACCCAAGCCAAATCCTGCCGAAGTCAAAACCGTTTTCAATCAAATTACCTGCCGATATGTCAAGGAACCCGCAGGTTTGCACATCACCTCGATAGCTTATAAATCCAAACCCCCTGCCGCCCATACACCCGCTGACACTGCCGATTAGCTTTTTCACCTTAGCCTGTCTGCACACCCGCGCAAACTCGGGCCCACAGGTCACCCTCACTTCAATATCTGATTCGAGCTTTATCCGGAGCAAATTATGCAGAAGTTTTTCGTACTCTCCCGGCTCAAGAATTTCCTCGGCAATTCCTTCAGCCCGGCCGGTCGGAACAAGGATAAACGCATCGAAGCAATAGGCACCAAGTTTCTCAGCCAATTCGGCTATCCTGAGTACCTCGGTAACATTGCTCTTTGTGATTATGGTATTAATCTGGAAACGCATACCTGCCCGCCCTGCTGCTTCTGCAGCTTTGACAGCCGAATCAAAAGCGCCGACACTTTGCCTGAATGCATCGTGGGTTTGGGCGGAAGCGCCATCCAGAGAAATAGATAAAGCTAATATGCCGGCTTCTTTTAATCCGGCGATGGACTCATCATTAATCGGGTATCCGCAGGTAGCCATCACCATCCGCAGCCCCAAATCCCGCCCGTATCGAATAAGCTCATAAATATCGCTGCGTTCCATCGCCTCACCGCCGGTCAGAATTATCACGCATTTATCAAATCCTTTCACCGCCGAGTTCGCAGAGGTCGCCGAGCTTAATTTTAATTCTTTTTCCGCGTGCTCTGTGTCCTCTGCGCTTAATCTTTTATAGAACTCCGCTACGGCCGCAAGTATTCTTTTGCAGTGCTCGGTAGTCAGCTCTTTTTCATTGCCGCTGACACCGGCGTTTGCCCGGCAGTGTTTGCAGTTGAACCGGCATCGGCGGGTAACTTCAAAAGCTATAAGACGGGGCTTATGTGATTTTCGATTTTCGATTTTCGATTCTTGACGTTGGTTAATTGGTTAAATAATTACCACTCACCAATTAACTATTCACCATTTAACTGGTCACCAGTCTTGCGAGCATCGAGTATCGAGCAGCGAGCATCGAGTAGCGAGCATCGAGCAGCAACGACGAGTTTTACTTCTTGAGCACCTCAAGCACCTCAAGCAGCTCAATCTCAAAGATAAGCGTGGAATTGGCCGGAATGTTTGGCCTGCCTGGCTCACCATAAGCCAGATTCGCAGGTATGTACAATTCCCATTTACCGCCTTCCTTCATAAGCTGCAGAGCTTCGGTCCAGCCCTTGATTACGTTCTTAACAGGAAACTCAACAGGCTGATTACGCTTATAGGAGCTATCAAACTCCGTACCATCAATAAGGGTGCCGCGATAGTGGGTCTTGACTTTGTCATTCGCAGTGGGAGTTTTTCCCGCACCTTTCTCGATTATCTTATATTGCAGACCGCTCGGCAGTACCTTCACACCCTTCTTAGTTCCATTCGCCGCAAGAAATGCCTTCCCTGCGGCAAGGTTCTTGGCCGCTTCGACCTTCTGAAGCTCCTGCTGTTTTTTCTGAAGCTCCTGCTGTTTTGCCATCATGCGCTGCTGGAAAGCCATAAATATCTTCTGCATTTCATCCCCACTAAGCGCTAATTTCTTGCCCGCCATAGCATCTTTGAACCCCCGCATCATCGGCTCAATCTTAATCTCAATTTCCTGCTGCTTGAAACTCTGGCCCAACTGGACCCCTATCACATAACTGACCTTATCCAATTCGGTCTTGAGCAAAACCGCTTTCTGTTTTGGGGCTTGCCCGGCAGAATCCGTTTTGCCCGCAGGTACCGCTGTTTTTTCTTTGGTGCTTTTTCTGGCTGCATAAACCGACATCGCAATCAAACAGCCCAAAACCAGCATCACAACACACACTCTCGTCTTCATTTTTTCTCCTTTTTTTGCTTATAAAATCCCTGTGTTCCGGGCTGACTACCAACCCTGCCTGAACACACAATTCGGATAAACCATAGATTATAACAGAAACCAGCAGGCATTACAAGGTTTTAGCGGGTCGATTAAGACCAATCCGGAGCTACGTCAGATAAAACAACCTTACAGGCTTTATACACCGGCACCTTTTCCATCATTTCTTTGACCAATTCGGGCGTTTTTTTATAGCGTTCGCCCGTCCTCCGTCTTTGAAATTGGGTTTGATTGGGTTTGTTTTGTTCGAGCCTGAAAGCGGTTTCATTTTCATAATCCTTTGTTAAAATAGAAGTTACGTTCATTTTGGCCTTTCGGAAATTGGCTTTGAATTGGGTTTGTTTTTTTGGACTGCGAAATCATCTTTTTTTCTGTAATCCTTTGTTATAAGTGAGTTTACATTCATTTGTGCTTTTCGGAAATTGGCTTTGTTTGGGTTTGTTTTTTTGGACTGCGAAATCGTCGTTTTTTCTGTAATCCTTTGTTATAAGTGAGTTTACATTCATTTGTGCTCTTTGGAAATTGGCTTTGATTGGGTTTGAATTGGGTTTGTTTTTTCGGACTCTCCGCTGCCATTTATTTTCATAATACTTTGTTATAAAAGAAGTTACGTTCATTTGAGCATCCAGCAAATTGGCT
>Ga0209979_1000143_pt1 | contig 121439 bp, 81 predicted proteins | sample AnhtaG_FD_183114 | JGI IMG/M metagenome (GOLD analysis project Ga0209979, IMG submission 183114) | Deep subsurface microbial communities from Anholt, Denmark to uncover new lineages of life (NeLLi) - Anholt_01485 metaG (SPAdes) (version 2) | ecosystem: Environmental > Aquatic > Marine > Oceanic... | reverse complement strand
TAGTATGCTCAAACAGCACTACCGGCAACATCGTGGTTTATCCAAAATACGAAGAGAGGCTTATCTCGCATGGTATGCCTCCGTTATCATCAACAACAAAAAACCAACACGTTTTTTCCATTAACCCTAAAATCCTAAAGATGATTTAGTGAAGAAGAGATTGTATGCTTGGGTTCGCTTGGGATTTTATAAACGAATGCGACAATGTTGACCGAAAAACAGAACCCAGCAAAAAAATGGTGGATAGGACAATATAAAAATATGGAACTCTCTTACATAAATGAGCCTCTGCCCAAAATAGATAGACGGCAGTTTCTATTGGTTTTCTTGGTTACGTTAGCGGCCACATTTACGCTGTATGAGTTCCCTGTTTATTTTCTTGGACTGATAGTTGTAGTCCTATTGTTGGCTGGTGTCTATAAGTTCCCGGAATTAGGTGTTGCAGTTTTAGTAAACGGATTGTTTCTGGTAGGCTTCTTTTGGAGAGGGTTTCAAATAACCTATCTGGTTACACCACTAGCAGTGGGACTTTGCACTTTGGGGCTTACACATTATGTTTTGAACCACGGACTGAAGTGGCGATTTGGGGTTTTACCTGGTATTGTTCTTCTGATCGGCGTGATGCTATTTTGTGGTATCTTATATTCACCCCTACCTTCACAGGGTTTGGTGAAAGCTGGAAAATATTTGAGCATGAACCTGTATATCTTTTTTGCCACGATGCTTTTTATAGGTGATATAGACAGATTAAAGGGTCTATTGAAGATGGTTGCTCTTTTAGGTTTTGTTGCTGCAGCAATTTCTGTTGTTTACATTGCTTATGCAGGTCCAGCAAGTATTACCAGGTTCGCTTTACCAGCCCAAAATCCGATTTGGTTCGCAAGGGGAATGGGAATGTCTCTGTTAGCGACTTTGTTTTTGCTTGAGTTGACCAATAAAAAGTTAGAAAGATTTGTTTATATATTTTTCATATCGATTATGTTATTTCTGTTGTATACTGCCGGTTCGAGAGGACCGGCTCTTGCATTAATAGCTTCATTATTTTTCTATTTTTTCCTTTTACAAAGAAAACGTTTTAATTTTCTTAAAAAGTTATTCTGTTTCCTTTTGATTTTCATCTCGGTTAAACTCTCCGTTGTTATTGCTCCTGAACATATCTGGAATAGGATGCTCAAGCTTTTTTCAGGATTTGACCCGACAACCTTTTATCGTCTGCGGTTTTTTGAAAAAGCGAAGAATTTGTTTTTTGAGAATCCCTTAACGGGGGTGGGGACTGCAGGATTTACACATTTCACCGGATTAAATTATCCTCATAATATATTTTTGGAATTTGCCAGTGAGCTCGGCATTTTTGGGCTTTTGGCTTTCTTTATTCTGGTCCTCTATGCTGCATACCTGGGCATCAAATTACTCAGAGGCCCAAATGCATCCGCACTGGAGTTGAGCTTAAGTAAAATCTATCTCGTTCTATTTCTTTTCTCTTTGATCAATTCTCAGTTCAGTGGCGCCGTATGGGGCAATTACGAGCTTTGGTTTTCGGTGGCTGGAATATGGACGTTACATTCCACAAGGCAAAAATATTTGAAAAAATGAAAAAAGTGTTAATCATATCCTATTTTTTCCCACCCTTGGGTGGGGTTGGGGTTCAACGCGTTTTAAAGTTCGTGAAATATCTACCTCATTTTGGATGGCAGCCCACGGTCTTGACCGTAAGGAATCCAGATTTTCCAATGTTTGATCCAAAACTTTTAGAGGATATGCCTCGCCAGACAAAAGTCATCTGGACACGTACCATTGAGCCCTCCAAAATATATAATTACTTTGCTGCACTTGTAGGAAAAATAAGGACTCCTCTCCAAACGAGAATACCACCAGATAAAACTGATTTAGACATTATCCCCAGACAGCGTTTAGCCACCCAAATAAGCCATTTTCTCTTTATCCCAGATAGCCGCATTGGTTGGTTGCCTTTTGCAATTTTTTCTATACTGGCAAGACTCAAGAAGCGTGAGTTTGACATGATTCTTTCTACTTCCCCCCCATTTTCCACGCACTTGGTTGGTTTAGTCGCCAAAGTAATTCTTGGAAAACCGTGGGTAATTGATCTTCGAGATTTGTGGGTCTTAAGTCCGCATATAAAATCACCTACTAAATTTCATCTCTGGATTTCTAAGTATATAGAACACAAGATGCTGAAGTTTGCCGATAAAATTATTACTGTCTCAGAGCCGTTTTGCGAAGATTTGAAGAAAGTCTACCCAGACATCGTTTCAGATAAATTTGACGTAATCCCTAATGGCTACGATGCTAATGATTTTAAAATTGCCCAAGTTAAGCAGAATGAAAAATTTTGCATAGGACATGTTGGAAGTCTGTATGGGTACTCGGGCCGCACACCGTATTATTTTCTGATGGCATTGGCAGATTTGAAAAAGGAAATTCCGAATCTTGAAAAGGTTATGGAAGTTTCATTCATCGGCTCGATCGATAATGAGAACAGGGAACTCATCAATGCGATAGCATCAAAATTCAGCTTGAGAGAAGTATTACATGTAAGAGACTTCGTCTCGCATGAGGAAGCGATAAGTTGCATGAGAAAATTCAATGTATTATTATTCTTGGGCGTAAGAGCTGCTAAGGATTGTCATGACACTACAGGAGACGCGTCTTCTGGAAAACTTTATGAATATTTAGCCGCTGGGAAACCAGTTTTAACTCTAACTGAAGACGGAGCAATCAAAGGTCTAATCGAAAAAAGCGGTTGTGGTATTATAGTAGATTATAACGACATAGAAAGAATAAAACAGGAAATTCTTATCTGCTACAATAAGTATAAACAAGGTCACTTGATGGTAGAGCCTAACTGGGATTTTATCAGTCTATTTGAGCGGAAGAAATTAACGCAACAATTGTCAAATGTTCTCGATAAATTAAGCAAATGACCCATATGCAAAAGGTGAGTAATTCTTTCTGAGCGGAGCATCAAAATTTGAAAGTGATTTTTATTGTTCCTTATCCGATTGAGGGGGCAAGTAGCAGATTGAGAGTCTGGCAATATCTAAAACACTTAAAAAAGATCGGGATCAACTGGTGTTTTCGACCTTTTATGTCATCTGCTTTTTATAAAATCGTATATCAACCTGGTCATTTTTGGTTGAAGACATATCACTTTTTAGTCGGTGCTTTTAAAAGGCTTTTAGATCTAACTCGTATAAAAAGATACGACCTTGTGTTTGTTCAAAGAGAGGCTTTCCCTTTCGGACCTCCAATTTTTGAATGGATAGTGACCAGGATTTTAAGAAAACCCTTGATTTACGACTTCGATGATGCCATTTTTTTGAAAACAAAAAGTCAATACAATAATCTGGTTCAGTTTTTAAAAAGTCCTCAAAAGGTTTCTAAAATCATACAAATGAGCTCACATGTTGTAGTGGGGAATAAATACTTGCAGGAATACGCCCTTGAGTTTAACCGGAATGTTACCATAATCCCCACTCCCGTAGATACTGAAGAATTGAAGCCAGGAGTCAGAAACACGATAAAAGGTAACATCGTTCTTGGGTGGATAGGGAGTCATAGCACCGCCCCTTATCTGTTACCACTCAAAAATGTATTTCAACAGCTGAAGAGAAGTCATCCTAACTTGACTATAAAATTGATAGGAGCAGAAAGCATAGCTAATCAAGTGCCTGGAACGCAATGTTTGGAATGGAAAATGGAGAACGAGCTCAGCGAGTTATGTTCCTTTGATGTGGGCATTATGCCTCTTCCGGATAATCCTTGGACAAGAGGAAAATGTGCTTTAAAAATACTTCAATATATGGCAATTGGAATTCCGGTGGTGTGCTCGCCAGTGGGAATTAATAAAGAAATTGTCAAGAATAGGGTTAACGGGTTTTGGGCCGCATCTGAGGAGGAATGGTATGAGAGACTCCGAACGTTAATCGAGAATCCTGAGCTGAGAAGGAAGGTCGGTCGTCTGGCACAAGCGACTGTTGAGACTTCCTACTCGTTGCAAGCCTGTTTACCAATGTTAACTAAGATACTCAGGCGAGCCGAGCAGGCCGTTGTGTAAAGACATACAGATCTGGTTCTCATTCGGTAACTTTTCTTCATAAGCGATAATCGAACATAAAGTTATCGGAATGATTTGAAGGATATGAGAACTTTCAAGACATTGAGGATCGTCTTCCTGGCGTTCGAATAGACGTCTGAAAACTTCCATCCTTCGATTAAGAACGGTTGATTGGGTCATTTGCTTTTTTTGAAACTTAGATGGTTATCTTAAGAGATGACACGGTGGATAAAAGCGTAAAGGTACTTCAAATCATCACCAAGCTTGTGATGGGAGGAGCACAGGAACATTTAATATATTTGTGTGATCTCCTAAATAAAGAGCGATATCGGGTTAAGGTGATCTCCGGTGCTCAGACAGGTCCCGAGGGTGAGTTGATCAAGGAAATAGAAAAACGAGGAATTGATCTATTTATTCTTCCTGAATTAGTCAGAGAAATCAATCCGCTCAAGGACTTACTAACATTGATTCAATTAACCAGATATATAAAAAGGGAGAGGTTCGATATAGTTCACACTAATAGTTCCAAAGCAGGAATCTTGGGCAGGTTGGCCGCCAAGTTGGCTGGCGTCCCCATAGTAATCCATACCGTTCACGGTTGGGCGCATCACGACGAGATGGGTAAGCTGAGAAAGGGTTTCTACATATTTTTAGAAAAATGTGCCGGAAAACTCACCGACAAGATCATAACAGTGTCAGATCTGGACACGAAAGAAGGTTTAAAGAACGGGATAGCTGAAAGCGGCAAGTATATAACCATACACAGCGGAATAGACTTAAGTGTCTTTAATCCAACAACCATTGATGTTGAGCATGAAAAGAAAAAATGGGGCATTCCGTTGACAAATAATGTAGTTGGTTCGATAATGAGATTTTCGAAGCAAAAAAATCCGTTAGATTTCGTAAAAATGGCCGCCGAGATTGTCGAGAAGAGCCCCAAGGTAAGCTTCCTTTTGGTAGGAGATGGAAGTTTAAGACCCCAGATTGAAAGTTCGATTCAACAGCTCAATTTATCAGAAAAGGTAATACTGACTGGCGTGAGAGAAGATGTTCCCCAATTATTAGCTATTATGGATGTATTTGTTTTGCCTTCCTTGTGGGAAGGCTTGCCAAGGGTAATCCCTCAGGCTATGGCCATGGGATTGCCGATTGTGGCCACAGAAGTCGGTGGTACCTCAGAAGCGATCAAAGAAGATCAAAATGGTTTCTTGGTGACTCCAAAAGATTTCCATGCAATAGGCAGTAGAGTTATTCAATTGCTTGAAGACCAGAACTTAGCAAAAAAGATGGGAGAACGAGGAAGAGAGATGGTTTATCCCGAGTTCTGCGTAAAACAAATGGTTAAAAGCACTGAAAGTCTCTACGAAGGATTGATAAAATCTAAGCAAAAGTTTATTTTGGAATGAGAACGGAGGTTTTCAAAAAACCACCTTCCGAATGAATTATGAATTATCTCATCACTTTTCTTTGTTCACTCGTTGTGGTGTTAGCCACAACTCCAATTTTGATTAAATTAGCTAAAAGGTTCGATTTCCTTGACTATCCTTCCGCTTTGAAAGTCCACACCAGACCCACCCCTCTTTTAGGCGGGTTAGCAGTCTTTATCGGATTTCTATTTGCTCTGTTGCTTGGTTTAATTCTTTTTGACTTGTCTTTCAGCGCAGATGTGGTGGGAATCCTTACTGGAGGGGCACTGGTGCTGACATTTGGGCTGGTGGATGACAAGAAAGGACTATCCCCCAGTTATAAACTCCTGGGACAAATCATCGCCGCCATATCGTTTTTGGTTTTGAGCCACAATGCCAAGATTCTCACCGGATCAGGCTGGGACGTTTTGATCCTACTTCTGTGGATGGTGGGCTTGATGAATGCGGTCAACTACATGGATGCCATGGACGGATTATGTGGAGGGATTTCTTTCATCGCCGCTTCAGCATTTCTGGTTATTGCGCTTTTGAATCACCAGATGCTAAGCGCTCTATTGGCTCTAGCTTTGATGGGAGGGCTTTTGGGCTTTCTTCGCTTCAACTTCACACCCGCCAAGATATTCTTGGGCGATGCGGGCAGCATGTTCAATGGTTTCATTTTAGCCTGTCTGGGGATCCTCTTTGCTAAGGAAAACACCTCCTATTCCTCTCTTTTAGTCCCCATCCTGATTTTAAGTTACCCCATATTCGACATCTCCTTTGTAACCTTAATCAGGCTTAGGGAAGGGAGAAAGGTATACGTGGGCGATTACAATAATTCACCTCGAAGAATTGCCAATTTGGGGATGCAAAACAAGAAGGTAGTTTTGTGGATTTACCTTTTTTCTTTCCTCTTAGGGAGCTTAGGGGTTTTAGTCTATCTTTTCTTCGACTCTCCGGTGAAGATGTTGATCGCTGTGTTCGTCTGGCTGGTTCTTGTCATTTTTGGGGTCCATCTTCAGAGGAATTTTGTCAATATCCGAGAAAAGCTTATTTTGATATTAAGTGACATAGTTATGATCAACCTGGTATTTCTATTTTTCTTCTGGGTGAAATTTCACTCCGGTTTGTTTGCCAATCCGTGGGTCATCCCCTTATCTGAATATGTCGCCCCGGCTATCTGGATCAACATCTTTTGGCTGAATTTGTTCGCCATCTTGGGACTTTATGAGGTCCCCGGAGACTCCAGGTTCATAGATGAGATAAAAGGGATAGCTAAAGCGACAGTTGCGGGAATCATCATCTTTTTGATCTTAACTTTTGACCCGTCTTATTCATATATTAAATCCTGGATTTTACTCCTAATCTATAGCCTTACCTTGAGTTTGGCTCTGGGTTTGGGACGGGGCATTTGCACGTATTTGGTTAGAAAATTTAGTTTTCTGGGAGTTTCCGTTCGTAAAGGAGTAATTGTGGGGACCAAACAAAAGGCTAAAAATCTTTACGAGAGGCTTTCCGCCAATCCCGAATACGGTTATCAGGTGATCGGATTTATTAAGGAGGAGGACCAGGCAAATCCAGAATTAGATTCATCGGATTGCTCCGCAGAGTCCCCAGGGAAGGTTTTGGGAAAAATCCAGGATCTAGATGAAATTGCACGAGAAAACAAAGTTCAAGATATCCTGATCGCAGTCCAGCCCGAGTGGAAGGGCTCCTTACAAGAGGTCATGAACTCGGTGCACAATCTGGAGGTCTCCTTCAAAATCATCCCGGATCTGGCTGATCTGAGAAGAGGGTATCAGACCACACCTCTTCGCTCAAAACTTCTTTTAAGGATATTCCCCAGTCATCTGAGAAGCTGGGAATGGCTGGTAAAAAGACTCCTCGACGGTCTGGTCTCTCTGACGCTTCTGGTAGTATTCCTGCCCCTATGGATATTGATTGCTCTTTTAGACAGATTTACCTTTACAACTTCTCCTTTAGTCAAACAAAAATATGTGGGAAAGATGGGAAGAGGGCTTGAGCTTTATAAATTTCGTGTATTTGAACATGAATCCGCAGATGAAAACAGACACCAGCATTCTAAAATTCCTTCCAGCAGGTTGGGACGTTTCCTGAGAAATTCCGGCTTGGAGAGAGTTCCGATTTTCATTAACATATTAAAAGGAGAGATAAGCCTGGTGGGTCCGGAACCTTTGACCCCGCAAACGTTTGAGAACCTGTCAACCAATCTACCTCTTCTGCCGAAAAGATTAAATGTCAAGCCTGGTCTTTTCAGTCTGGCTAAGATTAGGGGGAGGTTCAAAGATTATGCTGAAGCGGGAAAGGATCATCTCCAGGATGATCTATTCTACATGGAGAATATGTCACTCTTTCTCGATTTTAAGATACTTGTCAAAGGTGTGACCTCTTTTTCAAGAAAATAATCCATCTAACAAAAAAGGATAAGTAATGCTGGATCTAAAGTTCATCCGAGAGAACACAGATATAGTGAGAGAAGCTATAAGAAATAAAGGTGAGAAGGCGGATTTGGATTTACTTTTGAGCCTGGATCAGAAAAGAAGATCCCTTCTTTCGCAGGCGGATGAGCTGAAACATCAAAGGAACGTGGTCTCAGAGGAAATCGCCCGTATGAAGAAAGAGAAACAGGACCCCGGCGAACAGATCGAAAAGATGAGGAAAGTCGCTGACCAGATTGATACTTTGGACGGAGAACTGAGGCAATTGGAGGAAAAGATCAACCATCTTCTTCTAAGCATTCCCAACATCCCTCACCCCTCAGTCCCCATAGGTTCAGATGAGGATTCGAATGTGGTGATAAAAACCTGGGACCAGCCTCCCCGATTTGATTTCGAACCTCGCCCCCACTGGGAACTGGGACAAATCCTGGGGATTCTGGATTTGCCCAAAGCGGCCAAGGTGGCCGGAAGCGGATTTTTGGTCTTAACCGGAAAAGGAGCAAGACTTCAGAGGGCTTTGATTAACTTCATGCTGGATCTGCATACCAAAAAACACAACTATAAAGAGATCTTGCCGCCTTTCATGGCTAATCGCGCCAGCATGACCGGCACCGGTCAATTGCCTAAATTGGAAGATGATATGTATCTTTGCGAGAAAGACGACTTATTCTTAATACCCACGGCAGAGGTTCCGATAACCAATCTGCATCGCGAAGAGAATCTCAAGGAAGAGGATTTACCTATCTCTTACACCGCTTATACTGCATGTTTCCGTCGGGAGGCGGGAGCTTATGGAAAGGACACCCGGGGAATGATCCGGGTGCATCAGTTCGATAAGGTGGAGATGGTCAAGTTTGTAAAACCGGAAAGCTCCTACGATGAGCTGGAGAACTTGGTGAAGGATGCGGAGGAGGTTCTTCAACTTTTAAATCTTCCCTATCGGGTGAGGATACTTTGCACCGGAGATTTAAGCTTTGCCGCAGCCAAGTGTTATGATATCGAAGCCTGGTGTGCGGGATTGGGAAACTATCAGGAGGTATCCTCCTGCAGCAACTTTGTGGATTTTCAAGCCAGAAGGATGATGGTCAGGTTTCGCCCCAAAGGCGGGGGAAAGCTCCAATACGTCCACACCTTGAATGGTTCCGGGGTAGCTCTACCCAGAACCATGATCGCTTTATTGGAAAATTACCAGACCGCACAGGGAACGATCATTATCCCAGAAGTCTTGAGACCTTATATGGATGGCATGGAGGAGATAAAATAGTTGGAAGGGGCAAGGGGGCATGGGTCAAGAGCTTGCAAGTTGAGTTTTGATTACGTATCCGAATAGGTATAAGTTAACTCCTTCGTTTCCCATTCGCGTTCTTCAGTGGCGGGAAATGAACGGCGGGTGAAGCCTGCCAGCCATGGAACACCCGCCTGGAGTAGAATCAGTGAATTTGGTAAAGAAAGCCCTCGGAAATCTTAGTTGCGAAAAGATTGTTCTATTTGGTTTGAGAGCAAGAGGCGACTTTAGAGAAAGGAATGATTACGATATTTGGGTTATTGTAAAGGTTCTCCTCACTATTAAAGGGAAGATGAGATTAACCGGGCTGTTAAGAAAAGATCTGGCAAAGAACCCGAAGGTCGAGATGGACGAGGAGTTCATCAAGGCCTATGAGGGCACTGTTTCACTGCCCTTTGAGCCAGGGGAAAACAAGCGGATAGCAATGAAGATTGCAGATGACCGGGGTATCGAGAGGCTAAAGATTGGGGGGGTAAAATGATGGCCCAAATACGTATCGATATCCCCAGAGAAAAGATTGCCGAATTCTGTAAGAGAAACCATATTCGAAGATTGTCACTTTTTGGCTCTGTTCTGCGCGGGGATTTTGGGGCAGATAGCGATATTGATTTGCTGGTTGAATTTGACCCAGACCACATACCTGGACTTATTCGATTGGCTGGTATGGAAATTGAGTTGACTGAAATCTTGGGACGTAAAGTGGATGTAAGAACAGCGCAAGATCTGAGCCGCTATTTTAGGCAGGAAGTCCTTAACTCGGCGGAGGTGCAGTATGCAGAAGGATGATCTTGTACGTCTGCGCCATATGCTGGATGCCGCCAGGGAAGCTGAGGTCTTTGCTCGAAACAAAAGCAGAAGCTCCCTCGACATTGATCGAAAACTGGTGCTTGCTCTTGTCAAATCCATTGAAATCGTAGGGGAAGCAGCAGCTAACGTGACAAACAAATGCCGTGAAGATTTGCCCCAAATCCCTTGGCCAAATATCATTGGTATGAGAAATCGTCTCATTCATGCTTATTTCGACATCAACCTTGATATTCTATGGAAGACGGTGATCGAAGACCTTCCCCCCTTGATTGCTGATCTTGAAAAAATCGTGGAGATGGAATGATGTTAGCCGAACAAGATATTTTAAAAATAAGAGAGAAATTAGTTTCCCTCGCTTCCACCGGCGGAAAATGAACGGCGGGTGAAGCCTGCCAGCCATGTAACACCCGTCTGGAGCAGAAGTAATGGCAAAGAGAAAAGAAAAATATTTAGGTAGCCATCATGAGTGGCCTTTGTGGTTCAAAGGCTTTCTGGTATTCGGCATCGTCTTGATTGCGGGTGTGTTTTTCTTCTACACTCAAACCCTCATCTCACAGATAAAGGAGAACTCCCGACAGGTTATGAACACCTACGCCAGACTGTGGCAGTTAGCGGCTTCTGCGCCAGCCAGCGGGGCAGAGATTGACGTGATCTTCGAGGAGATCATTCAGAAGAGTGATTTCCCCATAGTAGTAACCGATGCCGAAGGAGAGCTTCAAGCTTGGCGCGGAGTGGGGGTGGATTGGGACGATACCACCTACATGAGCAGAGAAAAGCTCAAAAAAACGGTAAAAAGGATGGATACACATAGAAAACCCATCCCCATCTACTTTGGTACCAGACAGGAGATAATAAACTATCTGCACTATGGCGATCCGGTACTGATCTCTCAATTGAGATTGATGAGTCTGGTGGAATTGGGTCTTTTAACCTTATTTGTATTGATCGCCTTTGTCACCTTCAGGAATATCAAAATGGCAGAGCAACGCACCATCTGGGTGGGGATGGCAAAGGAGACCGCTCATCAACTGGGAACCCCTATCTCCTCACTTTTGGGATGGCTGGAGCTTTTGAAGATGAAGTGTGAATCCCAAATCCAGAAAAAGGAGGGAGATTCTGATCTTGAGTTTGAACAAATAACGGATAGAATGGATGCTGACCTACATCGGTTGGGAAAGATAGCTCACCGTTTCGAACAGATTGGATCTGTGCCCGAGCTTAAGCCAACTGATCTGAATGCCGTGGTCTCTGAAGCGGTGGCATATTTCAACCAGAGGCTTCCCCATGACGGTTCCGGAGTGGTCATAAAGGAAAATCTGAGTCAACTGGTGCCAGCAAAAGCCAATGCAGAGCTTATAAGCTGGGCAGTGGAGAACCTTTTGAAGAATTCCTTGGAGGCAGTAGATCCTAAACAGGGAGTGATCGAAGTTTCCACTCATCTGGACAAGGAGAGAAAGACCATCACCATCCAGGTGAGCGACAACGGAAAGGGAATCCCTCCCCGGCGTCAGAAAAGAATCTTCAAGCCGGGTTATACCACCAAGAAAAGAGGTTGGGGATTGGGATTGTCACTGGCAAAAAGAATAGTGGAGGAATATCATCTGGGTAAGATTTCCTTGAAGGAATCCATCCCTAATCAAAGGACCACCATCTGGTTGAGCATACCTGTTGAATAAAGGAAAATATTCGTGAGTTTGCTTGAGCATAAAATGATATTTTGAACTACTCCCTCTTCATTAAATGGAATCGTACTATTTCTTTCCACTATCGTCCTTAGACTTCAGAAGTAAAGGAAAGGACTGATTAAAGTTGACATTTTTATAACCTCACCCCCTAACCCCCTCTCCATCCTTCGATAGGCTCAGGACGGTGAGCGAACTCGAACCGTGAAATGGAAAGGGGTTCACCCTGAAGGGGAAATAAAGGGGGAGAGGTTATAAAACTTGATTAAAATCCTGAAGCTCTCATTGATGAATAGACAAGATTTATATCTGGTATCACTCTCCGCCTTTTTGTTCAGCTTAGCCTTTCCCCCTTTACCTCTCGGTTTTGTGGCATATTTCTCTTTAGTCCCTTTGATAATTGCCCTGGAGAACAAAAGTCCTTCCTCTGCCCTCAGGATAGGATATCTTTTCGGCTTGATCTCCAACTCCCTTTTGCTTTTCTGGGTGGGTTGGGCCACAATTGGTGGAACAGTTGCTGCCATCCTGCTTCTCTGTTTTTATCCTGCCATTTTGTGCTGGTTTTATGCCCTGGTGCAAAGAAGATGGAAAGAAGGGGCGTTATTTTTCTTCCCTTTTTTGTGGGTAGCAATGGAATATGTGAGATCTCTGACTGAAATATCCTTTCCCTGGCTCAATCTATCATACACCCAGACATATTACTTGAAGCTGATTCAATATGCCTCGCTGTGGGGAAACTATGCGGTCTCTTTCTGGGTACTATGGCTTAATCTCATGGTGTATCTTTTCATCAGGCACAAAAAAAGACGGGGATTGGCAACTCTCCTCTTTGCCATTTTGATAATTTTGCCTTATATTCATGGGTGTTGGGTGATGTCTGAAAAAAGCGTCCGAACGGGTCCATACTGGAAAGGAGAAGAAATTAAGATCGCTTTGCTTCAAGGAAATATCGAACCGGAAGTTAAATGGGATGATAGATTTTTGGATTATAATATCCAGACCTATGTAGATATGAGCAAAAAGGCGGCCCAAGAGCAGGTGGACTTGATCATCTGGCCGGAAACCGCCGCTCCATGCTATTTAGCCGCAGAATCGCTCTATTTTGCCAGAGTGCAGGAAACCTGTGATGAGTTGAATGTTCCCCTCCTGGTGGGGACCAATGACTACGGGGTGACCCCAGAGGGAAGGCTGAGATACTATAATTCCGCATTTCTTTTCACACCGTATGGAGGTTATCCTCATGTATATAACAAGATGCATCTGGTCCCCTTCAGCGAGAAGATACCCTATGATCAGATACTTGGTATTTCGGATAAGATTCAACTGGGACAATCGGATTTCTCCAATGGAGAGGAGTTAATCATATTTGAGGTCTCCAAAGGTAAATTTGCCACCTTAATCTGCTTTGAATCCGTTTATCCTGCTTTAGTCAGGGATTTTGTTAACCGGGGCGCTGAGTTTTTGGTCAACATAACCAATGATGCCTGGTTTGGAAAAACACATGGACCATTTCAACATGCCCGGATTGCCGTTTTTCGGGCGATTGAGAATCGAATTGCTATCGCCCGTTGTGCCAACACCGGTGTATCCATGTTCATCGACCCTTACGGTCGAATAAAAGAGGCTACCAAGATATTTGTTAGAACTATCGTAATAGACAAAACACCTTTGAAGCGAAAAGATAGCAATTTATCTGATAACAGAACTTTTTATTCCAGATACGGAGATTGGTTCGCCCTCCTCTGTTGTTTGATCAGCGTTCTGGCGATATTGACCGCTCTCCTTGGAAAACCCTCAAAAAATTAACCTTACTAAGCCATGGTGAATCTCAGTATGAGAAGCAAAAAAATCTGTTCTCTGGTGTGGTTTCTTTTTGTTTTTATTTTTAAAATTAGCTCTGCAGGGATAGGGGATTGGACCACCTATACCAACATGAACTATATCCATGAGGTTCTTCTTAAAGGTGATCAACTCTGGTGCGCTACCACCGGTGGGGTGGCAATTTTAGATATAAATGAAGGAACCTTCACCAAATTGACCAACGTGAACGGACTGGGAGGAAATCAACTCTATTCACTGGCGATTGATTCAGCCGGCAGTTTCTGGTTGGGCGCGCAAAATGGGACCTTGACCAAGTATGCGCCTCAAGAAAACTCTTGGAAGGTATACAATTTTATTGATCGAGATGGAAGCAGGTTGTGGATTAAAGATGTGGTTGCAGACGGAGAACAATTGTGGATAGCCACAGATGTGGGGATTTCTCTTTTCTTGATCTACAAACATGGAGGTGAGATTAAGGAGACTTACCGACGCTTGGGGGAACATATGGAAGGTGAGGAGGAGGTGAACTCCGTCCATCTGGTGGGTGAAAGAATTTGGGTGGGAACCAACGGTGGGGTGGCAACTGCCAACAAAAATGATCCTAACCTTTTGGACTTTTCCCGATGGATCTCTTTCACCAAAGAGAGCTCACCCGGACTGGAGAACGACCTGGTTTACTGCATAACCGATATGGATGGGGAGATAATTATAGGCACAGCGAAAGGGGTCTTTAAATTCGATCCTTTTGGTTTAAGTTGGCAATCCTTGGGGCTGGAGAATCGAGTAATCAACGATTTGAAATATTTCAATCAAGAGCTGTATGCCGCCACCAATGCCGGAATCTACATGTATCAGGGTCAGACTTGGGATCAGCTTTCAACAGACGGGCTTCTTACCAGCTATTTCAACTCTATGACCATCGACGAAGTTGGTACCTTCTGGGTAGGAACAGCCGGCAAAGGGGTATCCACCCATGATGATTCTGGATGGCAAAATTATTTGATTGATGGTCCCCCGGCAAGCCGGTTTATGGATATGGAGATTGATGATGAGGGAAATTTGTGGTGCGCCCATGAGATGTACGGAGCAAGTTTATTCGATGGGTTGCAGTGGCAATCACTTTCCCCAGTTCCGGAGATCAATGGACACTGGATAGAGGCAGTGGAGCAGGACAATCAGGGCAATATCTGGTTTTCAAGTTGGGGGGGAGGGGTGATGAGGTATGATCGAGACACAACCTGGATCAGATACACTGAACAGAACAGCCCGCTAAAAGGGGTGTTGGGGGCTCCCTGGTATGTGGTGGTGAATGACATAGCGGTGGATGAGAGGGGTAACAGATGGTTTCCCAACTGGGAGGCTTTGGATTCCACCCGGATCGTATGTTCGCCCGCACAGCAAGAGACCTCCTGGGTGGTTTTCTATGAGAAGAGATATGAGCAGGAAGAGATAATATCTCTCCTCATGCAGAGAGTATTTGCCAAAGAAGGTCACCTTTATATCTGCTTTCGAGACTGGGGACTTTTAGACTACAATTATAACTGGACTTTGGAAAACAAAGAAGACGATCGGGTCATCCACTACTCCTCTCAGGAACATCACCTTTCGGACGATGCGGTCTGGTGTGTCAGCGTGGACAAGGATGGCGTCCTCTGGGCTGGAACCTCCAGTGGTCTGGATAGATTTGATCCAGATTTTGAAGAATTCATAGCCGTCCCTTTGCCCGATCCTCTGGGTCCCCAGGTCAACGATATCGCGCTGGATGAAAGAAACAACAAATGGATCGCTACCTCCAATGGACTGGGGATGATAAACTCAAAGGGCGAGTTCGTCGAGGTCTTCACAACCTTCAACAGCAAAATCTGCGCAAATAACGTTCTTCGGCTCAAAATCGACAAAAAAACAGGTGACGTTTGGGTGGGGACCGATGACGGTCTTTCCCGGTTTGAGTCGGGCATCGGCGCACCGGCAGAGAACTTATCCCAGGTGGTCCCCTTTCCCAATCCCTTTATAATCCAGGACGGAACTGAGATACTCACCTTCGACAGACTCCCTTATCCGGCAGAGGTAAGGATATTCACCGTAGCCGGAGAACTGATCAAAGAGATTAAATCAGGTAACCGGTGGGATGGGAAAAATAAAGCTGGGGATCTGGTGGCAAGTGGGATATATCTCTTTCATGTTCAAGATCCATCCGGGAAAAGTGCAGTAGGAAAGATTGCAGTTATTCGGGAGTGATAACAACACAGTGATAAACCATAAGGATCGGATAGGGGTTGTACCCTTATCCGCCCAGACGCCCATACGGGCCCGTCTGGGGGCGGTCGTCTGACCGCAATCATAGGGTGGGGGTGCAACCCCCACCCTAACATGGAATAGAAAATCAAAGCAGTGACAAATTCTCTAAAAATCGACAATAAGGTTTTAATTGCCTGGGACGCTTAAACTAAAATGTAAAGAATTTGTTTGTTCCTGCAATCTTGTAGATGATTTGACCGCCTGTGGTTCATTTTGACTTTACGCCACGATGAGAATCCTTTTTCTTTCTGATGCGAAAAGCTATCATACTCGAAGATGGGTGAACTATTTTTTCGGTCGTGGCCACCGGTGTTTTTTGATCACCTTAGAAAAAGAATTTGACACCAAAGCCGAGGAATTTTTTATTCTAACAAAAAGCCTTCCCAATTTCTTGAAATATCCAATCTCCCTGCCACGAATAAAAAGGATAGTAGGAAAGATCAAACCAGATTTAATAAATGCACACTTTGTCCCCAATTATGGATTTATTGGTGCTTTGCTGAAATTTCATCCTCTGGTGATCTCCACCTGGGGATCAGACGTTTTGATCTCTCCTCAAAAATCTTGGTTGCATAAACTTAGAGCAGAGTATATTCTAAGAAAAGCTGATCTGGTCACCGCCGACGCTGAGGTTTCCGCTCAGGCTGTAAACCAACTGGGGGTAGAAAAGGTGCTTGTCAGCCCCATGGGGGTGGAGAAACGTTTACTCGGCAAACAAAAGAAAGAGGAAAAACCAAATCTGCTTATCTTGAGCAACAGAAAATTGGAGCCTTTGTATGATATAGCCACGCTTCTTAAAGCAATTCCTCTGGTGATAAAACAAGCCCAAAAAGAGGTGAAATTTGTTATACTGGGCGAAGGTTCTCAGAAAAACAAATTAATCCGTTTGGCAAAAAAGCTGAAAGTCGAAAGCTATGTGGAGCTCAAAGGCGTTGTCCCCAGGAGGAGGTTGCTGAAATATTATCAGGATTCAGATGTTTATATCTCCACCGCATTGTCAGATTCCACCTCTGTTTCTCTTCTGGAGGCTATGAACTTTGGACTGATTCCCATTGTAACCGGTATTCCGGGAAATCGGGAGTGGATCGAGGACCGAAAAAATGGGTTCCTTTTCCCCACATCAAACCACAAGGCTTTGGCAGAAAAGATCATCTATGTAATCAATGAATTCGCCCACTGGGCGGATTTCAGAAAAAGAAATGACTCCATTATACGAAGCAAAGCGGTGTGGGAAGATAACATGAAGACGATCGAAGCTCGATTCCATAAACTGGTGAGTTCAGATAAAAGTTTAGATCAGGCATAGATTCAAGAATATGAGAGAAAAAAAGGTTTGGAGGCGTCCCATAATTGTTAGTTGGGCTTTTCCGCCAAAGGCGGAATGATTTTGGAGTTAACAGATAACAGTTCGATCCTGCATGTATTTTTGATTCCCATACGTTCCTTCCAAGCGGACGCTTGCCCCTCTGGGGCAATATCCTCTCCCCTTCGGGGAGAGGACTAAGGTGAGGGGGCATTGGCTTCCCCTTTCTGCTGATCTTCTTTCCCCCTCACCCTTCCCTGCGAAGCATGCATACGCATCTCCCCAATGGGGAGAGGGAATTATTCTCCTTGTATAATAACTCTGGCAGAGATGCAAACCATTATTTCCATCTGCGGGAGTCACTTTCTTCCTCTGGCGGTGTCCCCCCATTATATTTTATCTGCCAAAGTTATGCAACTAACAAATATGGGACGGGGCTAATTCGTTAAATATCTTCCCCTCTCCGGTTGGAAGCCATATATCTTGACCCTCAAAGAGGTGAAACATTTAGCTAAAGATGCCTCTCTTTTAGAGGATGTTCCCCGAAAAACAGAAATTATCCGTACCGGCTCCTTTGATCCTTTGAGAGTCTGATTCATACTGAAAAACATCTTAAAGAAAAGAAAGGGGAGAGATAAATCCGAATTTGGATTCGTGGATATGAAAAGTTCATTTAACTTAATACCACTAAATACGTTACCGAAATTTCCTGCCACAACGGTGGGAAAGCTTCAAATTTTCATGGATTTTTCTGTTTGCCAGAAAAGTAGAGAGAAGCCTATAATTCCCCAACAAGTTCTGGTCAAATCGTCTAAACGAATACCGATCAATAGGTAATAGTAATACCTTCTCCGTAGATGTTAAGAGTGTAGCATGAGGTTACGCTCTTCACATGAAGCGCTGTATGATAGTCCACAGATGGTAAAAATGATGGATTCAATCTATGGCGCAGGAGACGGTTAGGAAAGGGGGTTTTTTTTAAAAAAAGACTTGACTAAATGGGCTTTAGGGTTTATATTAACTATTGCTGTTTTGCAATTTCCCGGTCCGCAGGATCCTGTGGAATGGAAAAGAACCCCGAGATATGGAGGATTTAAACACGAGGTTACCTAATTGAAAGTCTGCTGAAAGCTGGTTTTCCTTAAAAGAGTTTTTGTGTCTTGCTTGGGAAGCTTACTCTCATTGGTGTATATCCAGCATTCGGTTAGATATTTTTTCAAAGGATCTTCTTAGAAACAACAAAGAGTTTTTAAGTAGACGTTGCCTGGACCAAAAGGTCTGGGTTTGTGGGTTAGACCTCTTCGGGGACTCATCGTCTGTATTAGGCTCACGAGAGTATAGCAGGATCAGAACCCAAGCTTCGGTTCTGGACTGTTTGCACGAAAGCACAGGAGAGTAATTTTTATGGATTTTGCTCGCTGGCAAGTGCGGGCAGCAGGCAGTAGGTGGCTCCGCCTTTTTGTCGGATCAGGTAAAGGGAAAGATGCGTCCCCACCGGTCCACCGGATCCTGCGGATCAAACACCCTGAACGCCATCCAAGGATCGGGACTGCAGACACGGATTCGACTTACACTAAGCCGCCTTTGGCAACCTGGGCTGAAAGTTTCATCTTCGCCGGTAGCTCTGCGCTCCTGTTGCTTTTAGCCACTCTTTTTCCCCAATATTGGTATTTCTCCTTTTTTGCCTTAACCCCGTTTCTTTATAGAATTATTAACGCTACACCGAGAGAGTCCTTGCGGTTGGGATTTCTTTTTGGTCTTTCCTTCTTCGGGACTTGGTTGGTGAATTCGTTTTTCACCTCTCCCCTTGTTTCAGCCCTCAAGCTACTTTCCGGCACAGCGCTTTTTGCCCTGTTCGGCTGGACAGTCGGGTGGGCACGAGAGCGTTGGGGATTTTATCCGTCCATTGTTGCGGTGCTCTGGGTGGGCTTGGAAATGGGACTGGTGAAGTTGGGATTTGTTGGCGGACTTGTAGTGAACGAAGTGAATCTACTTTTAGGGGAAGCCGGATTCTCACACCCGTTCTTGCATGGTCTGGTCGGTCTTTTTGGTTTTCTAACGGTCTCGGCTATTATCGTTCTTTTGAATTCCTTGTTGGTTCTGGTAATTGTCAAGACCCTGGAGGTAAAAAGACCCAGGGTGAATACAACTGCCGAAGACGAAAGGATATTAGACCTTTTCTTTACCCCCGGGCTTTCCGCCCAAAAAGTTTACCTGGTGCCGGAGAGCCGTGCCCCACCTTTTCTCCCCGAAACTATATGTGTCACAATGCCGTAGGTCAAGCATGTCCGAACGACTGCTTGACAAAAAAAGGTTGTCAACCTCCCCGCCTTTGGCGGGGATGGTTGACCTACAATAGCTTTAATCTAATAACCTTATGTGTGCGAGGAGAATAAAAAAATGCGTAAAAATATCTTACTGATTGTTTTGGTGGCGGCGATTTTTGTCTTTGTCGGAGCTATGAGCAACAGCGCAAAGGCCGCCGATGATCCGGTGGAGGCCCTCAGGAACGCTAAGACGCCGGTGCATCTTCACTCTCTGGCTGTGGGAGATGATTTGGTTCATAACTTGCCCAGCATGATCTCCACCAATTGGCACTCAATTTACCCACCTGCTACCTGGTGCCATGAATGGCATGTTATCGATGAACGGGACAATGGTATCCCCGGGCTTAACCCTTCAGACAAGCTCAAAATCGAGCATGTGCCGGATGGCAGTTGGGTATGGGTCCACGTCGAAGAGGTAACGATCACTATTGTCCTCGAGTCGTATCCTGACCCTTTTGATACCATGTATCTCGAGTTCACCGGCGGATATGACAGCTTAGATTACCCAATCCCTAATCCGATCTCCACTTGGTGGCACGAGATCTGGCCAGAATTTTGTCCGTATTTCCATCTCACCAGCTGGATTGATAACGGAGATGGTTATTTGAGCACCTGTGACCAAATTGATATCACGGACGAAGGGGAAGTAGTCACCGATTGGCATGTGATTGATGTGGCCACTGACATCTTGGTCCAGTCCATACCGGATCCCACCGTTCCGACCCTGACCCAGTGGGGAGTTATCATCCTGGTGGCGTTGATTATTGCAAGTGCTATCTTCATCATGATTAGGAGGAGAAGAGTACCGGTACCTGCATAAATTTGCTTGAAGGCAAAGACGGTAAGACTCAGTTGTAAGGGAGGCACAAAGCCCCTTTTGGAAAAATCCGAAAGGGGCTTTGTTACTGATTAAGTTTTTTACCTCCCAGACGGGTCTCCGTCACCCCCTATCTCCCCTTCAGGGTGAACCCCTCTCCATTTCATGTTGAAAATCCCGCCACAGGCGGGGGAGAGGGGGGACAGAAGGGGGAGAGGTTCTCATCTGTAGCTTGGCTTGCGACCCAACGATATTTTATGCTTGCCTAAGAAGTAAAAATAGATTACAATAAGAAAGTAAAAATTGTTGGTGATTTTTTATAAAAGGCTTACGCCTTAACTCCAAAGAAGAGAGGAGCAGAGGGAGGGAGTTAATCCGTTCAGGATGAATCCGTAAGGATTTTATGGAAGATGAAAAAAAGACAGCAACCTCATCACATTTATTTAGATAATCAGATCTATTTTGTCACCGCACACACTTATCTGAATAAAACGTTTTTAAATACTCTTCCAAAGAAAAGGAAATTGCTGAAGAAGATTAAAGAGTTTTTAAAAGTTTTCAATTTCAATTTATACGCATGGGTGATTTTGGATAATCACTATCATATTTTATTTAAAGTAAGCAGAGGAAGGGATCTTCCAAAAGCGCTAAATAAAATCCACTGTGGATATTCTTATGAGATGAACAAAATTGAAAATAGGAAGGGATGAAAAATTTGGCAGAACTACTGGGATTGGTGTATTCGTTCGGAGAAAGATTTTTGGAGGCATTTTAACTACATACATCACAATCCAGTGAAACACAGATATGTCCAAAAGATGGAGGAGTTTGAATTTTCCAGCTACAATTACTGGATTAAAAAAATGGGAAAAGAGTGGATGTTGTCAATATTCCGGGAGTATCCAATTATAGATTTTACAGCATCACAAGATAATTTATAAAAGGCTTACGCCTTAACTCCAAAGAGAGGGAGTTAATCCGTTCACGGTGAATCCGTTCAGGATGAATCCGTTAGGATTTTATATAAAAGATGAAAAAGAGAAAAAAACCAAAAAGAAAAGTTGAATCAGCCAAAGCCAAGCCTAAATCCTACAAGCCGATCGTCAGATTTTGCCTGATCTTCTTAGGGCTTTTAATCATTCTCACCACCACCTTCCCCTTCCTGAGCGACAAGTTCAATCCCCAGCTTACCTGGTTGATGGTGGTGACCGCGGATGTTACCGGTTTTTTCTTGAAGCTTTTTGGAATGAACGTCTGGGGGAGCGGCCGCACTGTTTCCATGTCTAACTTCTCCATCGAGGTGGTGGGGGAGTGTACCGGGCTTTATGAGATGCTCATCTTTCTTGCCGCCATGATTGCCTATCCTGCCAGCCTGAAAAAGAAATTGATCGGCGCGGGCTTGGGAATTCCCTTCCTTTATGTGATCAATATAATCAGAATGGTATTCATCATGGTGATGGGAAACTGGTCTCCCGAAACCTTCGACTTTTTGCACATGTATTTCTGGCAGGTGGCTATGATTTTGATAATCGTCTCCGCCTGGGTTCTGTGGATCGAGAAGGTGGTGTATTATGAAAGAAAAGCTGTGGCTGTTCATCGTTAAGTTTATTTTGGTTTCCGCCCCTCTGTTTGCTCTGTGGCACTGGAAAGGACAGGGCTGGTATCTGGTCTTCTTAAACCACCTTCTCACCTTGCTTCTGATAAAAATAGCCGGCTTGAACATCCAGTATTTTCCTTCCCCGGTGGATATTTTCAATAATCTTATCCCCTTCGTCTCTCTTATGGTAATCACCAGAGACATAAGATTGAAAACCAGACTTTCCCGGTTGGCATGGGGGCTTTTGATTTTGATAGTGTGGCACATGATTTTGACCGAAGCGGTTTATCTTTTGCATGATGAGTACGGGGTTCCATCGCAAGCCTACGAGAAGCTGAGCGTCCCTTTATATCTTTTAAGTGGCACCCTGCCTTTTATTTTGTGGATACTTTTTGCCAACAAACAGGTAGCGGGACTGTTCGTGCGCAGGAAAAAGATTAAATAATCTTGGTCAATACGTTTCGCCATCCCTTTGGTTTTAATACCCCAAAAAGGAGGAATATATGTCGCCAGAAGAATCGACAGAAGGAGAGGAATACTACGTGACACCATCCAACCTTAAAGCCAGGACCACAGAATGGAAAAAGGAGATCGCTTTCTACAATGTTCACCGGATGAAACCCAGTTTAAAAAAATCCTGCCTTCTGGTGGTGGATATGCAAAATTTCTTTCTTGATCCCCAGAGTCCCACCTTCACTCCAGGAGGGTTAGCCATATTGCCGAACGTAGGTAAGCTAATAAAGTCGTTCCGGAAGAAAAAACTGCCGGTGATCTATACCGCCCACGTGCACAAAGACAAAGAGTTAGACGGAGGGATTCTTGCCTGGTGGTGGGAGGGGATGATCATGGAGAATACCAAAGATGCGGAGATTCATCCTGATCTGGCGCCGTTACCTGAGGAAAAAATAATTTATAAACACAGATACAGCGCTTTCTATAATACCGATTTAGAGATAGTCCTCAGGTGTTTGAAGGTAGCCGACCTGGTGATTACCGGAGTGATGAGCAACTTATGCTGTGAGTCGACCGCACGCGAGGCTTACTTTAGAGACTATCGAGTTTTCTTTCTTTCAGACGCCACCGGGACAGTAAACGAAGAATTGCATCTGGCTACACTTAAGAATTTAGCTTTTGGATTCGCCTATGTCACGGATACAAAAGAGATCTTGCGGGGATTGTTGAGAGGGAGGAAATAAAACCGCAAATCGAAGTTCCAAAGTGAAACCATAAGGATATCCTCCCCTACGTCCGTCTTAATTTTCTCAACCATCATTTTTTTGACACGGTGACGAAATCAAAAATAGGAATGGAATTCACCCCTAAGATTTTATCCTGAGGGTAAGAAAAACATCGAGGTGGCAGTGCTGTGGTCTTTGATAACCTCACCCTGACCTTCTCCTTGAATGGTAAACGGTTCACGGTAAACCGTTCACCGTGAACTGTACACAGTGAAAGGAGGGGATTTAGGGGAGGTGGAATATGTTCTTATCCTTGTAATAAATCGAGAATACATAAGAAGACAAGACATCCACTTGCCTGAAGGGAGTTACTAAGAGGAGCAGGAAACAGTTTACATCTTATTATTCGTATGAATGCTTCGCATTGATTTTTTCTCCCACACCTGTTTTGGGCTTGACTTGAAATCCCCCTTTAGTAAAGGGGGATTTAGGGGGATTTTCCAAGTTTCAAATCCCCCCCTTCCCCCCCTTTTCTAAAGGGGGGATGTAAACAATTATATGCTCCCCTTAGTAATAGGTTTGAAACAGTTTCCCCCACTTGGTCTCAGACCACTCTTTGAAGACTTTTTTTCCTTTGACTGGCCACCAGAAGCGGTCATGATAAAAAGCAGAACCAAAGACGAAGATGTATACTAAAGGAGTGCGGAAGAACAGCCTTTGAAATATCCTCAGCGGGGAGAACCAAAGAAGATCACCCACCCGGCTGGCTATGTTATCACCCACGGTGAAGCTGAAATTCACCCCGGAGATGTCTTCTCCCAGAACATCGATCTCCTCCATCCTTCCCTTTCCCAGACCCCGTTCGTGAGCCAAACGAATATATTTTATGCTCATAGGATCAAATCCCATCATCTTTGCCGCCACCGCATCTATGGCCACCGAGTCACCTGAAGCCAAGATGAAGTCCTTTATCTCCGGCTTCATGGTGCGTGGTCCGGGCCCGTTTCCTGCGGTGGTCCCATCCATTACCGCAAATATACCAGAGTGAATCTCCTTCTGGATGGTCAGAAGATCAACCAAAGTTTCGTGAATCCAGGTGTGGGTGTAATGTCTTTTGGTGGTCAATAGCCCACCAAAGGCATTCTTCATTGCCCCGGTGGTGGTGGTGTAGATATGGCATTTCAAGGTGGGAAGGTGAATGATATTTTTGTCAAAGAAAAACTCAGGAAGATATATGCCCTTCTTGTAAATTTTGGGTAATGCTAAGAGTTCACCTTTAGGCTCATATTTGACCCACTTGAAATCATCAGAGAAATTGAGCTGCACCTCGATGTTATGTTTTTTGTAAATGCCAGTATATTTATTTAATCTTTCTCCCTTTAAGGTATTGGTCACCACGGTATTATTCTCCACCGCCACCAATTGCTCGAACCCCAGCTTCTTAAGACCCAAAATGGTTCCCTCCAGTTGCCAGGGGGTGGTGTTGGCTCCGGGAAAAGGATAATGCCAGGAGATGTTATCCTTAAGAATGGTGAGCTTATCCCTGGAGAGAAAACTCTCCACCTCAGCTAACCTTAAAAGATTATGATAATCATCCAGCACAGTCTCAGGCGACGTCTTTGCTACCGCCACTTTCGATTTTGCCACAAGACCTCCTTACGGAACATCGATGACTGATGACGAATGATGGATAAAAGCATTTGTCATCTCCGCTTGCTCTTGGGGGATGTTATCATCCCCCAAATTGTTTAGTCAGTGGGCGAGGATGACAACATGCGTATGCATTCATACGAATCCTCGCCGAGCAAAACTAGACCTGAGTAATACTTTAATAATCTTTAATAATCATGGTTCCTTGTTTATTGTCTCAGTCAGCCACCAATTGTCCTTCTTAATTTTTCCACTCAAAAACTGGTCTAATAGCTCCACCATTGCATCCACAACTTCTCTTGCTTTTAAAGCAGAGTTCTTGTCAAAATGGTTCAAGTCTTTTGGTATCTTGGTCTGAGGCCAAAGAAGAGCACTTGGGTCATCATAATCAACGAATTTTCTTTTAGCATCAACTATTTTTAATGCCATTTTCTTTGGAAATGGGTGAACATAACTATTTCGAATTTTTACTAACTCTCGAAATGATTGAAATGGTTCTTCATCAACTTTGTAACTTGTTTCCTTTTCATTGTTGCCGCACCATATAGGTGCCAGATACCATTTCATGTCCAAAGGAAGATCGCTGATTTTTTCTCTCACAAAAGCAGGCAGATCTGTTCTAACAAAAGTGTCATAGACTCTATTAATAAGCGCTTCCATTCCTACAACGAAAAGTAGGACAGAATTTCGCGCATACCGAACTTCCGAATCTTTAACAGTAGCGTTTTGGGATGCTTGTTGTAAAGATATGGCATCTTCATATAGAAACTTGAAAGGGTTAGTTGATAACAGAAGTATATCGCCATCTTTTATTAAGAAGCCTCTTGGTTCATTCATACGATCTCAATTTGTTCTGCTCTTGAGTGAAGGTATTACTATCAAGTCCTTCACCGATTAGCGAGGATGATAACATCCTCGCTGAGCAATGGTTTTTATTCGTCATTCGTCATTAATCATCCGTCATTAGCTTTAAAACACATATACGATCAGGATCACCGCTACAAGCCAGAGGATAATGTTTACCAGAATGGGTTTATCGTTTAGAAGCATTCTGGTGGGGCTTCCGCCTCCTTCCTTCTGGTGAATAAGATACAAGTACCTGAACACTCCATATAATACGAAAGGAATGGTCAAATCCATGTGCCCTGTCCCCAGCTTTATTTCCACTTCAGGTGAAAGGGTGTAGAAAGCATAAGCCACCACAGTGGAGGCAGTGACCACCGAGATCATCTGGTCCAGAAAATAGGGGCTATATTCAGAAAGGATTTTTCTGTGATCGGTGGCTTGAGTTTCTAAAAGCAAAAGCTCATGTCTTCTTTTTCCGAAGCCCAAAAACAGAGCCAGAAGTGTGGTGCAGACCACCAGCCAAGCAGAGATCTCCACTCCGATTAAAACTGCTCCTGCCACCGCCCGAATAACAAAACCTAAAGCAATGCACATCACATCTATTATCACCACATGTTTAAGATACACCGAATAAACTAAGTTCAGAGTGAAGTAAATCAGGGCGGTTAAGGCAAAGAGGGGACTTAGCCAAGCTGAAAGACCTAAAGAGATCAGGGCGAGGGTGATAAAAAGAAAGAAGGCGGACGAGATTTTGATCTCCCCTCTGGCAATGGGACGAGTAGATTTTAAGGGGTGCTTTCTGTCGCTTTCCACGTCCAGGATATCGTTAAGAATGTAAGCACTGGAGGACAAAAGACAGAATAAAGCAAAGCCGGCTAAGGTTTTTAAAACCAGATCCAGACTGCCCAGATTTTGAGAGAAGATCAATCCGGCAAAAAGAACAAAGTTCTTAACCCATTGTTGCGGTCGTAATGTGGCAAAGATAGTTCGCATATTTGTTTTCCAACCTCCTGAGCTTTGTTTTCAAAAGCCAAGCTCTGCCCATTAGAATTTAAGTCAAAAATCAAAAATTACAACCAAAAATTGCAAAATGTTTGTAACTCAACGTTAATATACAATCCTGGAAAATCCCAGAATCAAAAAATGCAGCGTCTGAGTTTATCATGAAGGGCTTGTCTCGAAAGAAGAAATATTGTCGATTATCGCAACGACAGAGTCTTAAGCCATAGTAGGGGCCAGAACCTAACTTAAGTTAGATTCTGGATTTCTTTCCGACGAAAGGCGTCACTTGAAGATTTTTCCTAAATCTTGGAAGAGGGATTTTCAAAAAACTGCTCAAATTCACTGGCTTACCGGAACCAATTTTTCTTGATACATCACCGACCTGTTTTTGCCTGTGGCTTTGGCTTTCAGAAGAGCCATGTCAGCACAGTAGATGAGACGATCTACTGAGCGGGCATCATAAGGATATATGGCTCCGCCCAGGCTCACAGTGATGTTGTGCTCCTGCTTTAGATGTTCATCTCCACTGGTCAGTTGACTCAAATGAGATCCAAATTCGGACTTGAAGGGGAAATTCATGATGTTTTTGCGGACCCTTTCCATGAACTTTAAACACTCCCCCTGATCAGACTCCGGCATGATCACACAGAACTCCTCTCCCCCATATCGAGAGACCACGTCAATCGACCTCACTGTGCGGGAAAGAAGACCGCCCAATTGCTTGAGCAGCTGATCCCCAGCCTGGTGTCCGTAGGTATCGTTGTAGATTTTGAAATCATCGATGTCGAAGAAGACCAAAGCCAATTTTCTGCCGAACCTTTTTGCCCGGAATACCTCTTCGGTCAATCGCTTATAAAAGTAACGATAGTTGTAAAGCCCGGTGATGCTGTCGGTGTAAGAAAGCTCTTCAATACTTTTAAAGTTTCTGATATTCTTGTAGGCGATTACAGCCATGTTGATCAGAATCGCCAGGATATCTAAGTCTATCTTCCGATATTTAGCGCCATCCGTCTTTTCGCCCAAAAAGATTATTCCGAAACTGTCACGGGCAAAGGTAAGCTTTGCCACGATCTGAAAGCCAGAATCCAGGAGAGTCTTTAAAAGCTCATCCTCACCGGAGATCCTTTGCATGGTATAAAGATGCCAGATCTGCTTTTCATTTTTGATCCAATTATACAAAGCTTTCCCCTTTTCTATTCTTAGCTCGGAAATGCTTCTTTTGCCGAATAGATCGGAGGTTTGGGCGCCATAAAAAGTTTCTCCCACCACGTCTCCGTTTTCTTTATGAGGCAACATCAAAAACACAGATTTTGCTCCCAGTTGATCCTGCATCATTCGGGCTAACACGGAAAAGAGCCCTTCCTCTTCCAGCATGGAGTAAAGGTTTTTGACCAATCCCAAAACCGCATTCAGATCGAAGATCTTTCTTTTTAGATCTCTGTTTAAAACCGACAATTCAGTTCTAATCTGTTTTGTGTTTGTGTTAAACTTGTTTTCAAGCTCTTTAAGTTTACTTGAAAGGTCTTCTCTTTCTAAATTCAGGGCGATCTGATTAAGCACAAAAAGGGGCAATTTCTCGTCCCAGGTAGGTTCGATATGAGGTAGACTTTCAGCCCAGGACTTCTCGTCGGCTTTTCCTATGGATCCTGTGGACAAAATTACAAAACCCCACAGATCTGATTCGGTCGCCAGCGGGATTAGATGGTCAAATTGATATTGTTTTTGCAAGGCTCTAAAGGAGGAGGGAACTTTGACTGATTGAATAAATTCAAGATCGGCTAATTCTTCTGCCGATTTCAACAGGGAAATGAATTCACTGTTGGATTTAATGGTTATTTTGCTCCGTTGGGGCAAAGTTACATTGTTGGCTACAAACACTTGATACACATTTCTTTTTTTCACAAAAAGCAAAAACTTATTCGATTGGAAGTATTCTTCAAAGAGGTTTGCAAGTTTGGGTGTGATCTCATGCAATTTATCCCGGACAAATGAAATCTTGGAAAATTCCACAGCCAGCTTTAACAACCTTTCAAGTTTTTCGCTGTTCTGTTTTTGCTCTTCAGCTAAGAGTCGACACCTTTGTTGTAGCTTGGAAAAATTCAACAAAAACCATCCTACCAGGATGAGTATGAATAAAAAAGCAGAAGCCAGTTTAAGATAAATGGGAAAATCAATCAAAAGGAGAATGCCAAACAGAGCTAGAAGGAAAAGAACTTCAGCCACAAATAAAAGATGTTCTTTTCCAAATGTGGTAAGTTTAGCCATCAGGATAACCTCTAATGAGCCGAAATTAAAAGATGCCCAAAGGCGAGATAGACCTTAATTTAATATCGGCTTGGCGGGGAATATATTGACGGAGAAAAGGTAGGTAAAATGAGAGGTTGCTTGCTTCCCTTTAGTGTTCTTCACCGACGGGAAATGAATAGCGGGTGGAGAACACCCGCCTGAAGCTAGTTATGAAAGGTAGCCGCCCATTTGGGCGAGGTTAACGCAGGCTAAAGCCTGCGGCTACCTTATGGGAGGATCTTGTCTGTTGGATAAAGAACACGTGCTAAATATCCTGCGGGCGGGCACAGAAAAATCCATGCTTGCATATAAGAAAAAAAACTTGACAGCATGGGGGCAGTTCACTAGATCGGGTTGCGAGCCATCTGGTGAGCTACCCGACATTCCCTTGCTGTTTTACCCCAGGTCATCGAGTTCGTGGAGGACTAAAGATAGGAAGACCACCCCCGCGGTCTCGGTTCGGAGCCTCCTTGAGCCTAAGCTTATGGGAATGGCTCCCTGCGCTTTGGCTTTGGAAAGTTCGTCCTCGGTAAAACCGGCTTCCGGACCAACTATGAGAAGGATGTTTTTCACCCCTCTTTTGAGGTGTTCACATTCTTTTATGCTTTTTGAATCTTTAGTTAGACTGGCGATCAAACACAGATCGTAATTTTTGACTTTTGAAAGCAGTTGTTCGAACTCGATTATATCTTCTATTTGCGGCAATACTGTTCTAAGCGATTGTTTCATGCTGGCAATTGCCAATCTTCTCCACCGATCAATTTTCTTTTTCTCTCTTAGAGTTCCGCTGACTTTGATCAGGTTTCTTTCTGTCACGATGGGAATGATGGAGAAAACCCCGATCTCGATTGCCTTCTCGATCAAAAAATCCATCCTCTCCTTTCGGCACACAGCCTGAGCCAGGGTGAGATGACAATTAGGTTCATTTTCCTTGTGGGTGCGTGAAAGAATCTTTCCCTCCAGAAAGTCCCGGGAGATTTCCTCAATTCTGACTTTATATTTTGTGCCACAGCCATCCACCACGTCGATCACGTCCCCGGAGCCGTATCGTAGAACCGACAGGATATGCTTGGCCTCCTCACCCAGTATCTTTAAGCTATCTTCCCCCACATTTTCAGGATTTACATAAAAGTTGGTAACCATCTCAAAAAGCTCAATATTCATCTGTGTGTATAAACTCTATCTAAGATTTTGTCGATAGGATATTTCACACAGAGGTCTGTGAAAAACTACTTTGAGAGGAGAGTATGGAGTGTTCACCTTTAGGTGAACCAGGCAAAAGTTCATTGTCTTTTCCCCGCCAAAGGCGGGGATCTTGGGGACAAAAAGTTTCAGCTCAAGCTGAAGCTTGACACTCCAGCAAAACCGTGGCTGTTTCTACCTCACCCTTATTTCCCTCTCTCCATTTCATGGAGAGGGAGACGGGGGGTGAGGTCGGATTTTTGCTCTTATCAGAATCCTGCCCACAAAAGTAAAAAAATCATATCCGTTCAATCCGTTAACAATTCGATATATCTAACTGCTAACTGCCGACTGTTAACTGCCAACTGCTTAAACTCCCAAAGTCTCTCTCAATTTCTCAAAGAAGCTTTTGTCTCCCTTAGGTGGCTTCATGTTTTCCTTAAGATCCAACTCCTTTAAAAGTTTCTTCTCCTCAGAAGTTAAGCGGGTGGGAACCCACACCAACACTCTGATCAGCTCGTCTCCTCTTCCGTAGCCATGCAAGCGCGGAATTCCTCTTCCCTTTAATTTGAATATCTTTCCCGACTGAGTTCCGGACGGAACTTTCAGATTCATCTTGCCATCCAAAGTTGGAACTGTAATCTCATCACCTAAAGCAGCTTGGGTAAAGCTGATCAGTGTGTCATGCACAATATCGTCTCCCCGCCTTTTGAAAGCCGGGTGTTCCTGTTCTTCGATAAGAACGATCACATCTCCGGCAGGACCTCCCCGGGGTCCTTCATTTCCTGCGCCACGCAACTGGATGTAGTTTCCGGTGGTCACACCGGGCGGAATCTTCACAGAAATGGTGGAACTTCCCCTTACTCTTCCATCTCCGCGACAGACCACGCATGGTATATCAACAACCATCCCTTCTCCCTTACAATAATCGCAGGTGGTGATATTAACAAACTGCCCGAAGAGAGAACGAGATACCCGCCTTATTTGACCGGATCCTTGGCATTTAGGGCATACCTTTTTGGAGGTGCCTTTAGCCGCACCGGTTCCGTCGCATTCCGAGCATTTCTGCAATCTTTTCAGCTTTATCTTCTTTTCCACTCCAGTGGCGATCTCTTCTAAGGAGAGTTTGAGCCTTATTTGTAAATCCTGCCCCTTTTGATAGCCCCTGCGCGTTCTGGTTGAAGTGGTACCAAAGAATTCATCAAAAACGCTTCCGAAGCTTCCGAAATCTCGCATGAAGGCCCGCAGGGCATCGGAAAGGTCAAAGGTGGTGAAATCAAATCCTCCAAAGCCACCTGCGCCACTTAAGCCTGCATGTCCAAATTGATCATAGGTGGACCTCTTCTGAGGATCCTTCAGAACCTCATAAGCTTCGGTGGCTTCCTTAAATTTCTCCTCCGCTTCTTTACTGCCGGGATTTTTGTCGGGATGATACTTAAGCGCCAGTCTGCGATACGCCTTCTTTACATCATCCTCGGTGGCATCCCGGCTTAGCCCCAATACATCATAATAATCCGGCTTAGCCATCTTGAACTTTCTTTCCTCTTAGAAGAGAGTGCGACAATCATAGAGTAAAATCGACTTATGGCTGAATATGATTACAAATTCCATAAGATTTTTGTCTATTTCGAGAAATCTTCAACTCTACCGAATATATACGTCACCCTTTCGGGTGTCAACATCAAAAAAAGCCCAGTTGTTTATACGAGATTTGGATTGACTTGAATTGTAGGGATGGGTTGAAGGTTTGGAGCTGGCCAGTCTGCTTCAGCATATCCGTGGAAAACTTCCGTCGCTTTCCCAAACCGAATGTTTGAAGGGCAACCACCGATTCGGGCATAGATGGTTGAGAACCAATAGCTAGTTTTCATCTCATACTTGAAGAAGGAAAGATATTATTATCATTCCATTTTTTCGCTTTCTCAAACTACTATGGCTGGGTTTTAAACCAGAAAATGTAAGGGCTTTCCAGAGAACCGCCGGAGACATCCTTTGCATTGGTGTCGATTGTCACAGTGTATGTTTCATTGCCAGCCAGAGCCGAATCCGGAGTAAAGTCCATTTGTCGCTGGTTGAGCCAAGCAAACTCTCCTGCTACATCCTCCAACTTAGAATCCACCATTTTGAAGGCCAAAATCACCGACTCTGCATCCATATCCGTGTTGAAGATGATCGTTACTGTAATATTTGGATCAACCCAGGTCTCTTTGTGTGTAGGACTCGTAAACACAATTCTAATTGGTTCTGTGGTGAAGTAGAACTGATATTGCTCAGGCAATTTCCCTCCTCCAAGGTCTGACGCATTGGTATCGAGGGTCACAGTATATTCTTCATTGCCTGCCAAAACCGAATGCGGACGAAAGTCCATCTGACTCTGGTAGCGCCAAGAAAACTCCCCGGTCATATCATTCAGTTCAGAATCCACCATCTTGAAGGCTGAAGTTACTGATTCTGCATCCATAACGCTGTTGAACCTGATGGTTACCCCGGTGTACGGAGAAACCCAGGTTTCTTTGTGTGAAGGTCTTGTTGACAGTATTTTTATGGGCTCAGTGGTGAAGGAGAACTGGTATGGCTCGGATAGTCTTATTCCTTCAGCATCTGACGCGGTGGTGTCGATCGTCACCTGATAATATGTATTGGTTGCAAACTGGTCTTTGGGTACGAAGAGTAATTGAGATATGCCAGCCACGCCTTTTATTCTCCCGTCGTGCCAGGAAAACTCACCCTCCACCTCTGGCTCCACATGAAAAGCGCTCTCAACACTTTCTGTGTTCATCGAAGTCCGAAAGCTGATCCTGATCCTTTCCTCAAGCCTTACTCCCTCCGCTCCGTCGTATGGCGAAACCGACTGGATCAAATCGTGGATGGAGGTGAGGAAAACAGTATCCACTGAGACTGTTGCCCCGCCTGTTACTGAAATATTTGGCTTGGACTGGTGGTCAAAGTATCCTTCGGCTTCTACCAGTAAGGTGTAGTTACCGATGGCTAGCTCGGAGAGCACGAAATAGCCATTAGTTTCGATGTAAGTTGAAGCTATTTCCAATCCCAGGTAAGCGATAACCTTTGCTTCAGAATCAGGTGGATACACAAACCCAACAATGGCTCCTTTATCAGGCGAGGGATAATAATTATTGGTTATGTTCTTTTTGGAACAATTGAAAATCACCAATGACAATATTGCCATAAAGATCAAAACTTTTTTCATCGCTCGTTACCTCCAACTTTTGGTTTTCAACATATTCATTTCAGAAAGCAATCATTCATTCAATTATTTTCTTCCACTGAATGGTGGGTATTTGTCGGTCATACAGCTACAATAAGCCATCAGCCGGTTGATATAACGATTATATCTGATAAGAAAATCAAACCAGCCTAAAGGAAAATGTCTGGTTATCAATATAGCAAAATATGAGAGAATAGCAACAAAAAAAGCAACAATTGTGTACGCCAGACAGAATAAACCATGCGGGATGCCGATGTAGAGCCATCCCAGAAGCAGTCGGGCTAACACCAGATTCCGTGACGGTTTCTCAGGATAATCCACACTGTAGTTGACCGGATAATCATACATGATTTTTTTCCTCCTTGTTTAGAGATGGAATTTAATAAAGACGTATACCTCAAAAAAGACACAATGTTAATAAGATCGGAACTATATTTGAAAAAAGATTTGTGTTTTCCATAGATCAGATACCGCGTAGACAAACCCTTATGGCTTGTTAGCTCCACCTTTGGCGGGGCTAGGCGAAGAAAGCAAATTTTTCAGAAGCAGTAATTTAACCATTTGGATCTAAGAAGTGATCGAAGTGTGAACGATCGACACCTTAGTAAAGTGCTTATGCCCTCATTTCAGCTTTCTAAAAGTCAAAGCCGAATTTAAAATAGAATTTATCCCATTTGTTTGTGGCTACACCATAAGCAAATTCTAAAGGCCCCAGGGGAGTATTCAGGGCTAAACTGCTGCCAAAAGCATGCTTTAGATTCTTCAACTTGATACTTTCCAGCTTTGTCCACACCTCTCCCACGTCATACCGCAAGGTCCAGTATAATCGGTGAAAGAATCTGAACCGCAATCCCAGACTTCCCAGAAACATCTTGTCCCCTTTTAACTCTTCAACAAAGAGTCCATAGAAATTATTGCATCCTCCTAAGGTGAATTTTTCGCTTATAGGCACGGTTCCATCTGAGATGCCTATTGCCACCTTGGGATGAAAGTTGACCCTTCGATGCAAGGGGAAATAGGACTCCAGAGAGGTGAAAGCCTTTCGGTAGACTAAATCACCGCCTAAGATGTCTCCTGCCAGCTCCACATACAGATGATGAAACTTCCCCTTATGAGGAAAAGGATATTTATCGAAGGTGTCCACCAGCGATCTTATGATAAAACTCCGGATGTTGTATGTGTCTTCGAAAATCCCGTCAGCAATTATCACCTTCTCCGCTTTTGTCTCCACTGATATGATCCCTAATCTGGAGATATGCTGTCCCAGAGAGAAGTTTGCCCCGGCTCTTTGTTGGGAGAAATCACCGACTTTTTGGTGATCCTCAAAGAACTTTCTGCGATCACGCTGATAGAAGATAGTCAGCTTATAGGTCAGATAGGTCTTAAAGATGCGATCAGCTTTGAAGTTCAACTTATAAATCTGTTTTCTCTTCCCATATTGAAAGTGGGTGGAGACTCGGTTTCCCACCCCCAAGACGTTGGCATCGATAAATTGCAAAAATCCCTCGGTTTGGTATTCATCATCATAGTGTGCGCCGACTCTGATGATATTGAACTTCTTCTCCTTGACTTTCAACTTGAGCACCATCCCCTCATCGGTGGGATGTGTGGAGAAGTTCACCTTTTCAAATAGCCCGGTATTGTAAATGTTGGAGATGCCCGAGCTGACCTTTCGGGAGTTGAATGGTTCTCCTGCCTTTTGGGGAAAGTTTCTTAACACCATCCAGTTTCTGGTTCGTTTGTTTCCGGAAAGACCAATACGAGAGATCATTCCCTCATTTATTTTCACATTTAAGCTATAAGAGGCAGAATCATAGTCTACCTCTTTGATGTGAGCTAAATTGTATCCGTCTTGGTGATATATAGAAACCGCGGAATCTAAAATCTGTTGCAGTGCTTTGTAGTTAAGTATCTCAGTAGAGTGAAAGTCTATTCGTTGGTAGAGGATGGAGTCAGGGTAGATGGTATTGTTTTGTCCGAATTTGGATCCTGTGGAAAAAATGATGTCCTTCAGCGGAGGATTTTCCGATACATAAAAACATAAAGAATACTCCTCCATCCCTATGTTTTTTAGCGAAGCATAAACATCAGCAAAATATCCGCATGCGTATATTTTCTCTAAATTGGATTTGATCTGGTCTAAGGTTACAGTGCTTTCCGGTCTAATTTTGGTAAGCTCTAAAATAAAGTCCGTTTTTATCTTTTGGTTTCGTTCAAAACCCAGTTCGCAAATTTTGAACTCAGGCGAGTTTTGGTTTAAAGACTGAGATTTGTTTTGGGAGATCACCTTTTTTATCTCAAAGATCAGGCTTTCGGCTGCGGCCTCTCCTAAAGCGATCAATTCTACTGTTCGGTCAAAATCCATAGATGAGAATTCAGACAGATCCGGGGTGATCACAAGATCAGCTTTAGCCAGCTCCTCTTTTTGTCTACGCAGAGACATAATGGTGGTGGCTTGATTAGCTACATCCAGAGGGGTCTTTATCTTATCTGCCGGAAGAAGGGAGGAGACGGTATTAACCGCGATCACCACATCCGCTCCCATCTCTTTGGTCACATCCACCGGTATGGGATCCACCAGTCCCCCATCCACTAAAAGCCTATCTCCTAACTCAACCGGACTGAAGGCTAAAGGGATGACCATGGTTGCCTTCAAAGCTTGTGCCAGATCCCCTGAATCCAAAATCACTCTTTCTCCGGTCACCAGATCAGTGGTAACGGCACGAAAAGGAACCTTTAAGTTATCGAAGCTTAAATAGGGCTTTTGAAACCATTTTGAGGTTAAATTCGCACGCATGGTTAAGTTGGTAAAAAGATTGGTCAGCTTCTGACCGGAGGTAAGGGCAGTGGGTATATATGGTTTCAGTCCATCCAAGCGAAACTGAAAGAGCGAGCCTTCCTTTTCCTCCCTTTGAGAAAGAAAAAGGGAAAGGCGTGGAGGAGTATCGGTCAAAAGATCGTTCCAGTCGATATCTTTTGTTATTCTTTCTAACTCCTCAGCCGAATAGCCTGCGGCATAAAGCCCGCCTAAGATTCCTCCCATGCTGGTACCGGCAATGAAATCGATAGGGATTTTCTCTCTCTCAAAGACCTTCAAAATTCCTATCTGAGCCAGCCCGCGCGCCCCTCCTCCGGACAGGGCCAGACCGATTCGGGGTCTTCGAGGAATCGTTTTTATGGAAAAAGAGAGTTCATCTTTGGGGGAATCAAGAAAATCCAGCCGAATCTCTATGCTATCGCCTTCTTCAAAAAGCTCAGGTGAGGCCAAATTGTGGCAGAACCAACCGGAGAGTATGACCAAGACCCCGAAAGAGATAATGCTTAAAAATTTCATAGCTTCACCTTACAAAATATGAAGGCTTGGGCTCCGAAAAGCAAGACAAATGTAAAACAAAAGTTTTGCGTTTTTCCCATCGTGCGCAGGGAAACCTTCATGGCTTCTTAGCCAGGCCATGCTTCGACATCCCGCCTTTGGCGGGAGACGAAGTGTGAAGGCTTGGTATGAACCAGATGGTTCATACCTTGGCTACGCAAATCGATTAAGAAGTTTTCTTATAATGGATAGCGCACAAAAACTTCTGTGATTCAGGATTTCGGGCTTGATTTTTGAAATGATATTTGCTATTGTGGCTTCCTGAAAGAGCCTGTTGTGCGGTGCTGGGAGCCCGGCCTACGGGACATAATTGTGGTTATCCGTAGGAGGGGGACACTCCTGCCCGCCAAATTTTCATTGTTTTTCAAAATATCTCTTGTTAAGTGGCAGCCTGAAATAATTATGCTGAACGTGAAGGACCAGAAAGCTCGCGGGGAGACTTCACTCAACAACAGCAGGTTATTCTCAAGGATTGCATTAAAATACGATTTTTTGAACCATCTCCTCAGCCTGAACATTGACAAAAGATGGCGAAGAAAGCTGGTGAAGTGTGCCGGAGTAAAACCTGGTGATAGTATACTGGACGTCTGCACCGGCACTGGTGACATAGCCATCCGGTTTGCGCAAAGTGATGGAGTGGGTGGAATTGTCGGTATAGATCAGTCAGAGGAGATGCTTAGTATTGCCAGGCGGAAAACAAAACGCAACGGATTTGAAGGGAAAATCAAACTACTCAAAGGTGATGCCCTAAATCTTCCATTCGACGACGGCTCTTTTGGCATAATCAGCATAGGATTCGGTTTGAGAAATCTTGCTGACCACAAGAAGGGAATTTCTGAAATGGTTAGGGTCCTAAAAGATGGCGGACGACTTGCAATACTTGAGTTTTCCCCTCCTCAAGGTCTCATCTTTGGTATGGTCTATCGTCTGTATCTTAACATCATAATTCCGACAGTGGCTGGAATAATCTCCGGTTCGGCAAGTGCTTATCGATACCTTCCCACTTCAATTGCTAACTTTCTTGAGCCAGAAGAGATTATGAAGCTCATGGAGGCAGAGGGATTAAAAAAACTCTACTCTAAAAGATTGACCGGTGGGATAGCCTATATACATCGAGGTGAAAAATGATTGGTATACTATGGCTCGTTACTGCACCTAACATGAAATTTGACGTTAGTCCCGGTGGGAGCGGAGCTAACCCAAATGCCTTTCCTCCGCTTCACAAATCCACAGAACGTCAGATCGCGTGAGAATCGCCATTTTGGTAGCTGCTCTGGTTTTAGGGGGGCGGAATTGGAGCGAGGACAGGTTCGATATGAAAGCAGGAGCACATTAGGATATGGAAATACAATTACTGAAGGACATCGTTATTATAGTTGGACTATCGATTGTTGTTATCTTCATATGTCATCGAATTCGAGTGCCAGCAATTGTAGGATTCCTCTTGACCGGGATATTGGTGGGACCTCACGGATTAGGGTTGGTAAAAGCGGCTCAGGAAGTTGAAATTTTAGCTGAAATCGGGGTGGTGTTGTTGCTTTTTACTATTGGAATCGAGTTCTCACTTAAAAACCTATTGCAAATCAGGAAATCAGTCCTGATAGGTGGCTCGCTTCAGGTGTTGCTAACCATTTTGGTTACTTTTGTCATAGCCAGGCAAATCGGTCAGCCCTTTGGGCAATCGATCTTTATAGGATTTCTTATATCCCTCAGCAGCACGGCCATTGTGCTCAAACTCATGCAGGAAAGGGCTGAAGTCGATAGCCCCCACGGACGGACTTCTCTTGCCATCTTGATCTTCCAGGATGTCATTATTGTTCCAATGATATTGGTCACGCCTCTGCTGGCCGGAGCGGCAGGGGATTTAGGCCAATCCCTCTTCGCTCTTGTGGCCAAAGGGATTGGTATCATTCTGTTGGTGATGGTTAGTGCTAAATGGATTGTGCCACAGGTATTGTATCAAGTTGCCCGGACGCGAAGCCGGGAACTTTTTTTGTTGAGCGTTGTGGTAATATGCCTCGCAATTGCATGGCTAACTTCCAGTGCAGGACTTTCCCTTGCCCTGGGTGCATTTTTAGCAGGATTGATCATTTCTGAATCTGAATACAGTCATCAGGCATTCGGCAATATTTTGCCCTTCCGGGATCTCTTTATAAGTTTCTTTTTTGTCTCCATTGGCATGCTGTTGGACATCGGTTTTCTTTTCCGGCAACCAATGCTCATTGCGCTGATTGCTTTAGGCGTTTTAGCCTTAAAAACCATCATCGCTGGTTCTGTAGCCGTTTTATTGGGATTCCCACTTCGAACTACGATTTTAGTGGGGTTTGCACTCAGTCAGGTTGGTGAATTTTCTTTCATTTTGTCTAAGACCGGTGTTGAACATGATCTGCTTGGTGCAAACATTTTTCAGTTATTTCTGGCTATTTCTGTGCTGACCATGGCGGCGACACCGTTCATTATAGCCCTGGCGCCTCGCATAGCAGATTTTGTCTTACGGTTGCCACTGCCGAGAAGATTAAAATCGGGCTTGTATCCCGTGCCAGAGATAAAGGTCGCGGGCAAAAAAGACCACCTTATTATCATTGGCTTCGGAGTGAACGGTAGAAATGTAGCACGGGTCGCCAGAGTAGCAGGCATTCCCTATGTGGTCATTGAAATGAATCCCGAAACGGTAAGGAGCGGACAAGCAAAGGGTGAGCCAATTTATTATGGCGATGCAACCGAGGAGGCGGTACTTCAGCACGCACACATCAAAGATGCAATGGTTGTGGTTGTGGCAATCGCCGATCCCGCTGCCACCCGCAGAATTACCGAAATCTCTCGGAGACTTAACCCAAAAGCTCATACGATCATACGAACGCGTTATCTCCAAGAGATGAAGCCTCTGTATGAATTAGGGGCCAATGAGGTGATCCCGGAGGAGTTTGAAACATCAGTGGAAATCTTTACTCGGGTTTTAGCGAAATATCTTATACCCAGAGATGAAATTGAGAGGCTTGTTGCTGAAGTGCGATCAGATGGTTACGAGATGTTTCGAAGCCTTTCCAAAGAGTCGGTATCTTTTTCCGACTTGAAACTTCAGCTTCCAGATGTTGAAGTCAGTGTGCTTCGGGTTGGTCAAGGATCACCCTTAGCAGGAAAATCGTTGGCTCAAATTCAGTTGAGAAAAAAATATGAAGTTACCGTGTTGGCAATACGTCGAGACTCACAAATATTGACGAGCCCTTACGGAGACATACAACTCACTGCTAACGATGTGCTTTTTGTCCTTGGGCCACCAGACAAAATTGCCGTGGTCACCAGCTTATTCCGAAATCCAGAAGAAAGAGGGGGCGCGCACTGTGTGTAACATGGGGTTGCCAGAAGTTATCAATCATCCTTCAACGCAAGGCTTCACTTCGTGCCGAGTGCACTCACCCATACGGGTGCCCGTCTGGGCAGTGCGAGGCAGGACAAGCCCTTCGGTTCCCCTTCGCTTTGCTCAGGGCGAGCCTCAGGACAAGCCCTTCGGGATGGTTGATCTACAAGACTAATACCTTGTTAGCCGTCAGACAAGTCTTAAGGAGGTGAATTGTAATGCCAAGATTTATTAAGAAAGTATCAAGAAAAATTGGGCTTTCTCCTGGAACTCTGGTCCACATTGGGAAGAAGAAGATCGAAAAGGTAAGAATCAGACTCATTGACTATGATGAAGCACAGCTCGAGGAGAAGGAGCCAAAAACCATTGAGGAGTGTTTTCCCTTTAAAGATCTACCCACTGTAACATGGGTTAACATGGACGGGCTTCACGACATCGAAGTTATGGAAAAGCTCGGAAAACATTTTGACCTGCATCCGCTTATCCTGGAAGACATTTTGAATACCGAACAGCGCCCGAAAATAGAGGACTTTGAAGACTACGTGTTTGTCGTCTTGAAAATGCTCTATTTTGATGAAAAAGAGGATGTAATAAGAGCGGAACAGGTGAGCATAATCTTTGGCTCAAACTTCGTCCTCTCGTTTCAGGAGAGGGTGGGAGATACCTTCGATCCCCTGAGAGAAAGAATCAGAAACGCAAAAGGTCGCGTCAGAAAAATGGGGACTGATTATCTCGCTTACGCCTTAATGGATGCCATCGTTGATAACTACTTCACAGTCCTGGAAAAACTGGACGAAAAGATAGAGGGCATGGAGGAGGAGTTAGTCAGCAATCCGAGGCCAGAAACCCTGCAGACAATGCACAACTTAAAAAGAGAGATGATATTTTTGCGTAAGTCGGTCTGGCCCTTACGAGAGGTGGTCAGTCGCCTGGAAAGGGGAGAATCAAAGCTGGTTAAGGACTCCACGGGAATCTATCTCAGAGATGTTTATGACCACACCATTCAGGTGATTGACACCATAGAAACGTTTCGGGACATGCTTTCAGGAATGCTTGACATTTATCTTTCCAGCGTCAGCAACAGAATGAATCAGGTGATGAAGGTTTTAACCATAATAGCAACCATATTCATTCCACTGACCTTCGTAGCAGGTATCTATGGCATGAATTTTGAATATATGCCAGAACTCAAATGGCATTGGTTTTATCCCAAGGCTTTTTGGCTAGTCATGATTGGCGTTGCAGGCGTAATGTTGGTCTATTTCAGAAGAAAGAGATGGTTATAAATGTAGATTTAAATCGATGGGGGAGAGTTCTGATGAAAGCCAAAAAAATCATCATGCTCATCATCATTGTTCATTTTTAATAGTTCTCTTCCAGAATCCCCAGGTTGTCGCATTGCGATTATCCTTTATGATGGATAGACGCTTGAGCCATTATTTTGGGAATGGGTATGAAAGATAAACGATCCACAGGGAAACGGGTTGCCCGTTGGCTGACAGCGGGACTGCTGTTTGCTTTTGCAGCGCTTGTGCTCTTGCTTTTTCTGCTTACCCTGAGCCCGGGCGAGAAAATAATCAAACAAATTGCTGAAGCCCAACTCGGAAATCTGCTGGGGCAAGAGGTTCAGATCGGAAATCTGGAAACCAACCTGCTTTCGCGACTTCAGATACAGGATGTTCGAATTTTTCAACTCCAATCCGGCGATACCATCGCTTTGTTGAGCCTGGATTATGCCAGGGCGAATTACCATCTAACTGAGTTGTTGCGACGCCGGCTTTCCATTCGTTCACTAAATCTCGACAATCTTTTCCTAACAGTTAGTCGAGACAGTTCAGGAACCTTCAATATCCCCTTGCCGACTTCTGGTCGAACCAAGGATAGCGTTTCTTCTCCAGCTGCGTTTCAGGTTCAGTTGGACCAAGTAATTTTAAGCAACGCTACGCTCCGTTATCTTGACAAGTCGATTCCGATGGTTGCTTCGGTACACAATCTCAACGTCACAGTCGAGCAGGGGAGAGATGAGACCTACCTATATCATATCCAAGCGGATTCCAGCGTTTTAGAATACCAGAGCATTCCATTGGCCGCCATCCAAATCAAGCTGGAGGGACAATTAAGCCCCCAAAGAATGGAACTGAGTTCCCTATCAATGCTTCTGCCTGGTCTGGACTTCACCGGAAATGCGCGGCTTCTGCAGGAAGGCGACTCCTCTTCCGTCACAGGCGATTTTTCTTTAAAAGGGAATCCAGGATTGCTCCTGCAAAGTGCTGGTGAGCATATTGCCGACAAACTTCCGCCAATCCAAGGCGACATAGATCTGGCCCTGCATCTGGAGGGATCTTTAGACCATCCCCAATTGAGTCTTCAGCTTGATCTTCCCGAATTGGATGTTGCTGAAATCCGCCTCAGCAAAGGGTACGTTCAGGCAAGGTTGGAACCTGGGTTAGTCAGTTTGGATCAGATGAATCTGGGAGTTTTGGGTGGGAGCATTTCCGGAAAAGGCAGACTCGTAACCGACAGCCTCCTCTCCGGCCAACTCTCGATTTCGGTGAACGGAGTTAAACTAGCGCAGGTCTGGCAATATCTGTATGGTGAAGCTTCGCCGTACCAGGGTAAAATACACGGCAAGTTGACCGCTTCCGGCAAGAGTCAGAAGCCCGAAGATTGGGACATCTTGGCGGACGTAAGTCTGAAGCAGGCTAAATACTGTTCCAAGCCTCTTCCCGATTTTTCTGTCAAATTGACCATTCAACAGGGCCTGGCTAACTTCCGGTTCAGCCAGGAGAATTCCGAGCTGTTAGCCAGGCTCAAGTTGGACGGCCAACAGCTCCAGGGGGAATTCTCGGCGAAGATCCACCAGCTTGAGCCTCTGGCCGGCCTGGCGGACGTTTCAGAGCTGACCGGTAGTATGGAACTTGAAGGAGTTCTGGGTGGAAGCATGGATTCACTCCAGATCACGGCTGAGGTTAGAGCAGAGAACCTTAGGTATCAAAATTTTCCGGTCGATACCTTTACAACCAGCATTCTCTATCGAAACGGCCGAGTTCACATCTCCGAACTTCGTTTTGCGGGAAATTTGGATCCCATCGATACACTCAGTCCCCCTTTCCATCTTTCGAATATTTCGGGGGCTATTGCATATGGGGGCAAGGTTAGTGGTCGATCAGATAGCCTCAGCGGTGAGGTCAACATTAACCTAATTCGGCCCAGCTACGGCGATATCCATTTCGATGAAGGCTTGCTGCAGGTAACGTTGGAGGGCCAACTGATAAACCTGTTGCTTCTCCAACTACGACGTGACTCGATTTTGATTCAAGCTGCCGGAGATTTCTCGATCCCCTCTGCCAATGGAACCTGCGACATAGAGCTAATTCAACTACCCCACGACGGTTTTAACGTTGAAGAGGGTAAATCCGCTTTGGAGTTAGAAGCAGATGATGCCACTGCCGACTTTCGTCGAGTCGGAAAGCTGACAGCGGCGTTTGATCTGTCTGAAGCAAATCGATACATCCTACGTATGGATGGAGACCGACTGGACCTTGATAGAATACGGCTTCTGCTTGCGGAGCCCCCCGATATCGGAGGATGGCTCCGGTTCAATCTCGTTTTCGCCGGAAACCTAGACAACCCTCACGCCGAACTTGGTTTTCACCTCCAGAGACCTCGCTTTCAACTGGTGGAGATGGATTCGGTGAAAGGGCATTTCAAGCTCGCTGGAGATCAGTTTGATTTCGGCCCCCTGGAATTGCACCACAAGGGCCATTACTCCGCCGCTTCGGGAATTGTTGGATTACAAAAAAGAGAAGACGGAAGCTGGTTTGTTTCAGAGCACAGTCCGTTGAAAGGTGAAGCTTCCGGGCAGGATTTTGATCTTCGTCTGCTCAATGCATTCTTACCGGAGGATATGCAAGTTTCCGGTTATGGTTCCTATAATCTGAGCTGGGACGGAACCCTAGCCCATCCCCATCCCACCGGCACATTCGTGCTTGAAGAAGCAGCGGTTCAGACAGGACAAAAGACACCGGCAATTCAAGAGATCAATTTGAATTCCTCGATCCGGGATTCGGTTCTAATCATCGACAATTTGAGTGGTGTAATACAGGAGACTCCGTTTCAACTGCAGGGAAACGTCACAGTTTCTCAGTTGCGGAAGTTCGATGTGCAAATGAGCCTTTCCATTTCAAACTTCGGCACCATTACAGGTAACGGTACCCTCTCTCCTGATTCCCTTCAATTTGGCGCGCGGGTCAAACAGATGGATATAGCAACCTTGCAGCCTTTTTTCCCTGACTTGACACAGCTGTCCGGAATACTGAACACGGAATTTGCCTTGAGCGGTTCGACCAAGAATCCAGATGTGGATGGGCGCCTGGAAGCACGTGAGCTCACCGTGCAACCCTCCTGGTTGAATGCTCCTTTCGATCGGGGTGTGGTCAAGCTGGACTTCAATAAGAATAAGTTAAAAATCGATTCCCTGTTCATACGACTAGGTGGAGGAACTATCTTCGTCTCCGGTGACCTGACCCACGACAAAGGCGAGCTGGCGCATGTGGATGTTCAGGTTAACGTGACTGACGTGAACATCAATCGCCCCAAAGAGCTGATTCTTTCAGTCAAGTCTGCTCAGTTAAGCTATAAAGACCAGAACAACTACTTCCTTCTGGATGGGGATATCATTTTGGGCGAGTCGCGCATGTTGGTTAACTTCAGACCCCAATCCGTTTTGCCTTTTGCCCAAGCCGTGGAAAGACCAAAGCCAGAGCTGCCCTCCTTTTTGCGGGAAACTAGGATGAACGTCCGTTTGCGAGAAAGCGAGGACATTTGGGTGGACAATAACCTGGCGCGCCTCCGTCTGCACACGGAACTAAGCACTACAGGATCACCGGTGCAGCCCAATCTGAGCGGACGCGTTACCGTGGAAGAGGGATACGTGCTGTATCTGGATCGAAAGTTTAAGATCAAACAGGGAGTGGTGGATTTCATCGATCCCGATCGTTTGAATCCGATCATCGATTTGAAAGCGGAAGCCACCGTAAAAAGCTATCGGGCGACCGAGGCAACTCCTTACGTGGTAACGCTGGCCATAAGCGGTGCGTTGGAAGAGGTGGTGGTTGAGATCACGTCCGACCCCCCTTTGGATAAGTCCAACATCCTTTCACTTCTCACCATCGGCGCTACCCGTGAGGAGTTGGGCGGCAAGGACACAGAAGGAAAAAACGCCTCCGTTTCAGGTGTGCTAATAGAGCGAGCGCAGTCCCTTTCCAGTCAGAAGATCTCCGGCTATGCTTCGCGTAAGGTGGGCTCCTTCTTGGGGCTGGAGCAGCTAACCATTGAGGGAAACCTGTTTCGCTTTGACCAGTCCTGGGGTCCACAGCTTCTCGCTTCCAAGAAGATCTCCCGTCGCATGGAGCTGACCTACATAACCACGGTCGGCCACTCCAACGAGAACAGTTTTCGGCTGGACTATCGGTTATCCAAACACTTTTCCCTGGAAGGTGAAACCGATCAGCAGGGTCGAGCAGGCATGAATTTGAAATACCGACTGAGATCGAGACCATGAACTTGAAGACCGCCTTCTGCTTCATAATCTTCTTCCTTTTTCTGGGATCGGGTATCCTAGCCAAGGAACCCTCCCGGAAGCTCAAAGTCAGCTCGGTTACCTTTGAAGGCAGCCAGGTATTCAGCGACCATAGGCTGAAGCGGGTCATGCTCACCCGTCCCTCCGGTTTTTTGTCTCGTTCCTATTATTATCCGGAAGTCTTCGAGGACGATCTGAACAGTCTGGTGCTGTTCTACCAGCAAAATGGTTATCTGGAAGCGCAGATTGAAGATTCCCAGGTAAACATAGACACAACTAACTGGGTCGTTCACATTCACATACAGATTTCCGAGGGCGAATTGACCCGGGTGGAAGGTGTGACAGTATTTGGCAACTCCGTTTTTAGCGACAGCTTGCTTCTGGGAAAAGTGGCTATCAAACCCAAAGACCCGTTCAGGCAGATGAAAATCCAGGATGCAACGTTAGCCGTTCTGACCCTGTATGCCAATAGCGGCTACCTGGAAGCCGAAGTCAAGTCCGATATCCGCATCAATTCGGACACTCATCGGGCCTTAATCGATTTTGTTATCCAGGAAAAGACTCAGTTTTCCGTCGGTCAAATCCGACTGGAGGGTTTCAGGAAGACAAGGCCGCGGGTGGTAAATCGTGAACTGCTTTTCCGTCCGGGAGATGTGATCAGATACTCCCGCTTGCTTGAGTCGCAGCGACGATTGTATCTCACCGGATTATTCCAAAGCGTATTCATTCGACCCCAGACTGCTGCCAGTGGCGATTCTGCAAAAAAGGACATCCTCATTGAGTTGCAGGAAAACGAGTCACTTGAGTTCAACGTTGCCGCGGGATATGGATCGGTCGAAAAGGCCAGAGGAAGAATCGAGATCTTCAACACCAACCTGGCAGGAACTGCCCTTAAAGCAGGACTGACCACGAAAATCAGCTTCATTAGTCGTGGCGTGGAGGCATCGTTCACCGAACCCTGGACTTTGGGCTTGCGCTGGCGCACCGACGTCAATCTATTGTTCGAATATCTGGAGCAACCCGGTTTTGACCTCACTCGAAAAGGCGGACGTCTGGTTATCGGAAAGACCTTTGGGAAGCGTTCCACCGCTTCTCTTACTTATCGATACGAGGACTCAAAGCTGAGCAACATTCAAGTCAGCACCATCCCAGAAGAGCTAAAAACTAACGTCCGAAGCCTCATGCTTTCACTGATCTATGACACGCGCGATAACCTATTTAACTCTAACCGTGGCATCTACCTGGGGTGGCATAACGAGCTGGCGGGTTCATTCTTGAGCGGCACTGATACCTTTGTGCGTTCCATCGCGCGGTTCAAATACTTTTACCCTTGGAGGCGCTCCACCATCATTGCCTCCGCTCTGGAGATCGGATGGATGGACTTCTTCGGCACCTCGCATGATATTCCCCTGAATGAACGCTTTTACGCCGGTGGCCCCAATTCCCTGAGGGGATTTGGTTATCAGTTGGTCGGTCCTCTGGATGCAGAGAGAGATCCATTTGGTGGAAGGTTGAAGGTGGTGTGGAACATGTTGGAGATTCGCCAGTCGCTCTACAAAATGATCGGGGCGGCACTTTTTGCGGATATCGGTAATGTGTGGCTGAGACCAAAGGATTTTCATTTCGGTGACCTGCGAACTTCTGTCGGATTTGGCCTCCGCGCCAATACGCCCATCGGAATCCTGCGTCTGGATTATGGCATCAACCTGCAGCCCAAGGAAGACGAGCCACACGAAAAATTATACTTCAACATGGGACAGGCATTTTGATTTTGTAGGTCGAGCATGTCCAAAGGACTGCTCGACAAAAAAGGAAGTCAACCATCCTTCAGAATGACTCTTCAGATCAAGTCCTTCAGGATGAATCCGTGACGAACATGAGGATCAGACAGATTAGTTTCAGCCTCCATTTTGTTTTCTTAAGAAGGTGGGAACCTCCCAATCATCTGTCTGGTATGATTGAACCTTGCTTCTTTCTGGAACCCTTTGAGGCTCACCGCGTGATTCTTTGTATTTCTTTGAGTTTTTTTCAAAGACCAGTTTGCGCGACGAAAACAGATCCGAGGCGGATTCGGTTTCCACATTTTTCAAATCATTGCCGAACCCGGTGGCAATTACGGTCACCCTTATCTCATCTTGAAGGTTTTCATCTATGACCGCTCCGAAGATGATATTGGCCTCCGCTCCTGCCGCCTCAGTTATCAGGCTGGCGGCTTCATTCACCTCCAGAAGGCTCATATTGCTGTTACCGGTGATGTTAATTAACACCGCCTTGGCTCCGTTTATGGAGACATTATCCAGAAGAGGACTGGAGATAGCCTGGGTGGCGGCTTCTTTGGCTCGGTTCTCTCCGGTTCCGTATCCGATGCCCATAAGCGCGTCACCCATCTCTGCCATCACCGTTTTGACATCTGCAAAATCTAAATTAATGAGGCCCGGGACGGTGATAAGGTCGGAGATCCCTTTGGTGGCTTGAAGCAGGACGTCATCTGCCATTCTGAAAGCGTCGGTGAGCTTGGTCTCCGGAGTGGCTAAGTTTAAAAGTTTTTGATTGGGAATTATGATCAACGTATCCACTTTATCCTTTAGCTCTTCGATTCCCACAAGGGCGCGGCTCATCCTCTTTTTTCCTTCAAAGTCAAAGGGTTTGGTGATAATCCCGATGGTTAGGGCTCCCTGATCTTTGGCCAGCTCTGCCACAATGGGACAGGCGCCGGTGCCGGTGCCTCCTCCCATTCCGGAGGTGACAAATATCATGTCCGCACCCAAAAGTGATTCTGCCACCACATCCCGATCCTCCTCAATTGCCTTTCTGCCAATTTCTGGACTGGCTCCTGCTCCCAATCCCTTGGTAAGGCGGTTCCCGATCTGTACCCGGTGGGTTGCCTTGCAATTCTCCAGATCCTGCAGGTCGGTATTTATGGAGATGAAATCCACTCCGGAAAGTCCGCCGTCGATCATCCGGTTGACCGCGTTTCCGCCTGCGCCACCTACGCCCACCACCTTCATTTTGGCGTAGTTCTCATAGTTGGTATCCAGCTCAAAGAACATGGCTTCATCCTCCCTCTTTTTTAGATTTTTATAGATATGGACTAAAAATATTTTTCATTTTCCGAAACCATCCTTTTGCTTTCAAGCGACTACTCGACTTTCCTTCTTTCATCTGCTCCCATCCATAAAGGATCAGACCCACTCCGGTGGAATAGATAGGGCTGGAGGCCATTTCCTCCAAGTCACTTATTCCTGTAGGTTTTCCGGTTCTGACCGGGACATCGAATGTCTTTTCTGCCAACTCCACCATTCCCTGCATCAAAGACCCTCCACCGGTCAGGACAACTCCCGCGGTCAGAAGATCAAAAAACTTGCTCTTCTTCATCTCTTGCAGGGTGAGGCTAAGTATCTCCTCAACCCGGGGCTCAATTATTGCCGCCAGCACACTGCGGGATATCTGTTTGGGCTCCCTTCCTCCCACACCGGGCACCTGGATTGTCTCATCTGGATCCACCAGACTGGATATGGCGCAACCATAAAGCTTCTTAATCTCCTCAGCCTGATCCACCGGAGTTCTCAAGCCGATGGCTAAATCGTTGGTCACATTTTTTCCTCCCAAACCGACCACTCCGGTATGTCTGATGGAGCCATCGTAGAACATGGCGAAATCGGTGGTTCCACCTCCCAGGTCTATCAGCGCCACCCCCAGTTCTTCCTCGTCTGAAGAGAGAAGTGCATAGCTGGAGGCAAGAGGTTGAAGCACCAGGTCCCATATCTCCAGCCCTGCCTTTTTTACGCTGCGGTAGATGTTCTGGGCAGAGGTTATAGCACCGGTGACAATGTGAACCTCAGTCTCCAATCTCACCCCCACCATTCCAACCGGATCTTTGATCCCGGGCTGATCATCCACTGTGAACTCCTGAGGCAGAACGTGAATGATCTCCCGATCCATGGGTAAGGCAACGGTCTTGGCGGCTTCGATCACCTTATCCACGTCTGCGGAGGTAATCTCATGATCGGAGCGGGACACGGCGACTACTCCCCGACTGTTGATGCTGCGGATGTGATCTCCGGCTATGCCGGCAAAGACAGAGTCCACCTTCACCCCCGCCATCATTTCCGCATCCTCCACCGCGGAAGCGACAGACTCCACCGTCTTCTCCAGGTTGATCACCACCCCTCTTTTGAGCCCTTCCGATGGGCTGGTGCCAATTCCAATTATCTTAGGTGGCCCCGACTCATCTATCTCCGCAATGATGGCTGCTATCTTGGTGGTCCCTATATCTAAGCCCACAATTTTGTTTTCATCCGCCATGTTTGCCTCTTGGTTTCAAAGATTTTCGCCTGCTATGCCCGGAGGGCGACTCCTTTTATCGACACACTCAGAGGAAAATCTTTTCGAAGATCTGATCAGCACCACCTGATCCTCAAACCTGAGATCCAGACATACAAGCTCTTCGATTCTCTCCTCCCCGGCAAGGATGGTTCGTACCCGCCTCCATTTTTTTTCAATATCGCCTTGACCCATCATCACCTTAATCCCGGGCAGAAGATACAGAATCATATTGGAAATATCTTCCAGGTTGATCTCAGCTAACAACTCCACCGAGGAGGGATCAATTGAGGTAATGGTTTTATAAAATTCCAAAGCTTTTTCCGCCTTAAAATTGGACCATCTCCGATAAGGTTCAAGCGGCTGGTTTAGCTTTCCATCTATACCCTCCACCTCGATCCCGCTCACTATGGGTAGATCATGGGAGAGGTCTTTCTGATCCAGAGGAATGATCTCCTGATCCATCGACAGACCATAAAATCCGCAATTCCCCGGGTCGGAAAAGTTAGCTGGAAGGCTTATCCAGAGAACCGGCATCTTTTCTTCCAGTTCAATCAAAATGCACCGGGGCAATCTTCTTTCAACCTGCACATCCTTTATTCTTACATCCTCTTTTAATTTTTCTTCAATCCTCTCTGAGTTCAGGCTGAAGATGTTTTTGCCCAGACACGATTCTGCCTTACCTCTGATTTCATCGGTAGTGATCTTGTTGTTTCCTCTTATCTTGATTTCCGTCACCTTGAAGCCAGGAGAGTGGCAAGCGTATATATATGCTCCACTGAATATCAATATGACTCCGGTAAAGAGTAAAAAAGCCTTGCTCTTATTCACAGAATTATCCTTCTTGCAATTTTAAAAGTTCTGTTCCGATCTTATGCACGTCCCCGGCACCCAGGGTGATCACCATATCGTTTTCTTTGGTCATCTTTTTCAAAAAGGAAGCTACCTCTTCGGTTCGGGGAACATAGAACACATTCTTATGACCTAACTTTTTGGCAGATTTACAGACGAGTTCTCCGGTTATGCCGGGTATGGGTTCCTCTCGGGCAGGATATATGTCAGTCACCACCAGTATATCTGACTGGAGAAGTGCTTTGCCGAATTCTTCATGAAAGTCTCTGGTACGGGAATACAGGTGTGGTTGAAATACAGCCACCGTTCTTCTTTTCCATCCTGCCTTAGCCCCTTTTAAGGTTGCCATAATCTCGGTGGGATGATGGGCATAATCATCCACCACCATCACCCCTCTGGTTTCTCCTTTGATTTCGAATCGTCTATGCACCCCCTTAAACTTCTCCAGCCCGCTTCGAATCCTGTCCCAGGGCACGTCCAACTCCAACGCCACTCCGATTGCCGCCAGGGAATTTTTCACATTGTGGGTCCCCGGAACAGATAAAGTTACCTCTCCCACATTTTCTCCTCTGGCGTGAACTTCAAACCTGCTGCGGTTTTCTTCAAAACAAAGAGAGCCCGCTTTAAGATCAGCCTCGTCGGTGAGACCATAGGTGGTTACTGGTCTTTCTATCTGGGATATTAACTCTCTTAAATTCTTCTCATCCCAGCACAAGATCACCCTTCCATAAAAGGGAACCTTATTTACAAACTCCAGGAAGGCAGATTTTATCTCCGCGAAATCTTTGTAATAGTCCAGATGTTCTGCCTCCAGGGTGGTCACCACCGCAATGGTGGGGGTGAGTTGTAAAAAGGAACGGTCATATTCATCTGCTTCCGTTACCATAAATTGGCCGTTTCCTAACCTGGCATGCGAACCCAAGTTGACCACCCTTCCTCCTACCACGATGGTGGGGTCCAGTCCCCCCTCGGACAGGATCTCGCCCACCATCGAGGTAGTGGTTGTTTTGCCGTGTGTTCCGGCGATGCCGATTCCGTATTTCATCCTCATCAGCTCACCTAACATCTCCGCCCTTCTTATCACCGGAATTCTTCGCTCCTTTGCGCGGATCACCTCGGAATTATCTTCCCTTACCGCAGAGGAGATGACCACCACATCAGCATCTTTCACATTTTCTCCGACGTGTTGACATTGAATCTTTATCCCTAAGTTCTTGAGTCTTTGGGTGGTCTCGGACTCTCTTAAGTCTGAGCCGGTGACCAAATATCCTAAGTTGAAAAGCACCTCGGCAATGCCGGACATCCCCACTCCACCAATCCCAACGAAATGAATATGTCTGATTTTACTGAATTTCATGGTCTGCCTGAACCTTCGTTATCATCGCAGGCTGAAGCCTACGGCTACCAACTTCCTACTCGTAGAACAAAGATTTGTAGCCGCAACCTTTAGGTTGCGCCGATGAGGTGGTAACAGAATTATGCATAACCTTATTCCTAACCAATCTCAATTATTCTCCAAACATTTTATTGTCATTAACGCTTTTTTCCCTTTTTCAAAAGCTTCTCCATCTCATCCACCAGAAGTGATGCTGCCTCCGGTCTGCCCATATTCTTGCTTTTTTCTGCCATCTGTTTTAATCCGGTCTCATCAGAAAGAAGGGAGCTGATCTTTTCAGCAAGCACCTGCGCGGTCAATTCCTTTTGCAAAACCATCTTTGCGGCACCTTTTTTTTGTAAAGCCTGGGCATTATGTCTTTGATGATCCGCAGTGGCAAAGGGGAAGGGGATAAGTACGGAAGGTTTCCCGCAGGCGGTGATCTCAGCCAGGGTTAATGCTCCTGCTCGGGAGATTACCAAATCTGAAGCCGCATAAGCTGATCCCATGTCTTCAATAAATGGATACACCGCACAGGCAATTGCCTCTCCTTTCACTTTCTGAGAAATCTCTGAAAAGTCAGCCTCTCCGGTCTGCCAGAGTATTTGCCACTCAGATTTGAGCAAATCCAGGCACTGCAGAAAAACATGATTTATGGTATGAGCGCCCTGACTGCCACCAAAAACGAATATGGTTTTTTTACCTTCTTCCAATCCAAATTTATTTAAAGCCAGATTTCGTTCCCGGTGGATTAAATCCTCTCTTATCGGATTGCCGATCACCTCCAGCTTTTTCTCAGAGGAGAAATATTTAACGGATTCTGAACAAGAGAGGCATACTTTGTCCACGAAATGCGCCAAAAATCGGGTGGATATGCCGGGGTAACTATTCTGTTCCTGGATCATGGTGGGTATGCTCTTTAAGCTGGCCAGCATAACCACCGGAAAGCTCACATATCCCCCGGTCCCCACCACCAGATTCGGTCTCTTTTGGTTCAATATTTTAAGGGCTTGATAGAAACCCTTCAGAAGATAGAACACCAGAAGGAGGTTAGATAGATACGACCTTCGGGAGAGTCCTCTGGTCTGAATGAACAACAACTTAAAACCATACCCGGGGACGACTCTTTTTTCCATTCCCTCTTTGGTTCCCACAAAGACAAGCTGGCTTTGGGGAAATCTCTTTTTAAACTCTGTTGCCATGGCTATTGCCGGGAAGATGTGTCCTCCGGTCTTTCCTCCTGCGAACATGACCTTTATCATATCCTCATTCTACCTGAAATGCCATGAGATGGAACATACTTAGTCTGCCTGGAGATGTTCAAAAGTATTCCGATCCCCGCGGCGGTAAAAACTAAAGATGAGCCCCCATAGCTTAAAAAGGGCATGGGGAGTCCGGTGGTGGGCAAAAGTCCCACCACCACACCCGCATTGATCAAAACTCCGGCAAATATGCAAAAAGTTATTCCAAATGCCAGAAGGTAACCAAAATCATCTGGGGCGCCTCTGGCGATGGACATTCCTCGAGCAGTCAGAAGAAGAAGCAAAATTAAAATAGCTGAGGCTCCCACAAATCCTAATTCCTCGCCGGTGGTGGCGAAGATGAAATCGGTATGTGGCTCAGGTAGGAAGAAAAGTTTTGCTTTCCCTTCCCCCGGTCCCACCCCCAGGATTTCACCCGAGCTTAAAGCCAGAACGGATTGTTTCATCTGATAGCTTCCCTCCAAGGGATCTTTCAAAGATCTCAGATAATCATCCACCCGCGCCTTTTTATAACCAACGAAAAAGACTAAGATGAACACACCTAAAACCACGGGAGCGACGATCAAAAGCAGGTGCCTGATCTTTGCACCAGCCACAAATAACATGCTGAAGAGAAGTGCTGAGAGCAGAAGAACGGCACCTAAGTGAGGTTGCTTCATGATCAAAAGTGAGGCTATGCCTAAGATTAAAAAATATGGCAGAAGAACAAATCTGAGCTCTTTTATTTGCCCTTGTCTTTTACTCAAAGAATATGCCATAAACAAAATCAGGGCATATTTGAAAAGCTCGGAGGGCTGGAAGCTGACGGGTCCAAGTTTTATCCACCGGCTGGCTCCCCTGGCGGAGGGAACAAACAAAACCGCCACCAGAAGAAGAAAGGATACCAGTAAAATAAAAGGCGAAAGTTTTTCGAACCTGTGGTAATCAACTTTGGTTAAAAGTAAGATCAAGCCCAAAGAGATAATTGCCCAGATCGCCTGTCTTTTGGCAAAGAAGGTGGTGCTACCCAATTTTTCCAAAGCGAGTATGGCCGAGGCAGAGTAAACCATGACCACTCCGACAGCTATCAAGATCAAAACCAACAAGAGCAAAAGATAATCGGGTCTGGATCTGTCTATCATCTGGTCTTTTCCCTAAACGTTAATGGTGGCATCATGTTTTTGGGCTAAGTCTCTAACGCTTGATTTAAACACGTTGCCCCGATGTTGATAATCTTTGAACATATCGAAGCTGGCACAACCAGGGGAGAGCAAAACCACATCTTTGGGGGAAGCCTTTTTGAAGCCCAATCCCACCGCTTCCTGCAGGGAGTCTGAGTGAAAGGTGGGCACCAGATCGCCTAAGGCATCTTTGAGCTTTTCTTTTGCTTCTCCTATCAAAATCAAAGCCTTCACGTTTTTTTGCACCAGCTCTCTCAATTTAGAGAAATCTCCACCTTTATCCTTTCCTCCAGCGATTAGAATAATTGGCGGATTCACACTTTGTAGAGCATACCACACCGACTCCACGTTGGTGGCTTTGGAATCGTTAACAAAATTTACCCCGGCTATGGTCGCCACCTGTTCCAATCTGTGCTCCACCCCTTTGAAGTTGCTCAAAGTTTTCCGCATGGACTGAGGTGTGACCCCTAAAATGCTACAGATGGCGCAGGCGGCAGAGGCATTAGAAAGATTGTGGGGTCCCTTAATGCCTATTTCGTTTGCCTCTATGATCTCCCTTTCTTCGCCATTCCATCGCCAGACCAGCTTTCCTTTCCAGATGAAAGCCCCCTGCTCTAATTCTTTACCGACGCTGAAAAAGGCTTTTCTGCTTTTTCCGTATGAAGCGAGCTTGAGGGTGTTTGGGTCGTCCGCATTCAACACGGCGAAATCGTCCGCAGTCTGGTTCTCCAGGATGCGTAGCTTTGCCTCCATATATGATTTAATATCCGGGTGACGATCCAGGTGATCCGGGGTGATGTTCAGAACCGAGGAGATGTAGGGTTTGAACTCTTCAATTCTTTCCAGTTGAAAGCTGGAAAGCTCTAAAACCAAAAAGCCATCAGGGGAGACCTTTTCCACTATACTTGAAAATGGAATACCGATGTTTCCTCCCACCTGGCTTTCCCTTTTGTCCTCTTTTAAGATCTCACCCACCAGGGTTACGGTGGTGGTTTTGCCGTTGGATCCGGTGATTGCTATGATCTTTGCATCGGTGAGCCAGAATGCCACCTCGATCTCAGAGAGGACGGGGATCCCCAAATCTTCAGCCTGGCTCAATATGGGAATATTCAGAGGGATGCCCGGACTTACCACTATGAAATCTTTGTCCAGAATAGCCTTTGGGGTGTGGTCTCCGGTTTCAAAATCTATGCCTAATTCCTTAAGTTGATTTATCTCAGGGGTTAAAAGTTCTCTTCCCTTGATCTCAGATACGAACACCTCTGCTCCAATTTTTTTCAGAAGCTTAGCGCAGGCTAGACCAGACCTTGCCATTCCCAAAACAGAAATTCTTTTTCCTATAATTCTATCTTTCCTCATAATTGGTAGCCGCCCCGCCTTTGGCGGGGCGCTTTTTTCTTTTTGGTTTTGTGCACATTCATCAGTCAATTAGAAGTTGCAGATAATTATTTCTTGTGATCTGTCATTTCAACGCACCCTGAAGGGTGCGGCTACCACCTTATTTGGTAGCCGCCCCGCCTTTGGCGGGGCACTTTTGTCTCATCTGATTTTCAGAGTAATTAGGGTTAAAAGTGCCAAGATCGCGCCAATGATCCAAAAGCGCACCACCACCTGAGGCTCCTTCCAGCCTGAAAGCTCAAAATGGTGATGCAAAGGCGCCATTCTAAATATCCTTCTTCTCCAGGTTTGATAGCTAAATACCTGAATGATCACAGAAAGAGCTTCTGCCACGAAAACTCCACCCACGATCAGAAGCAACATCTCCTTTTTTATGAGTATGGATATGGCACCGAATGCTCCTCCCAAGGCTAAGGCTCCGGTGTCACCCATGAATACCTGAGCAGGATGGGTGTTGAACCATAAGAACCCCAGAGCCGCTCCCACCACGGCCCCACAGAATACGGTCAATTCTCCCGCACCCTCCAGATATATTATGGAGAGATACCGGGAGAAATCCACCCGTCCGGTCATATAGCACAGGCCGGCGAAGGTGAATGCACACAGACCGATAAGTCCGATCGCCAGGCCGTCCAGACCATCGGTTAGATTCACCGCATTGGAGGTTCCGGTGATCACCAATATCACCAGAGGGATGTAGAATATTCCAAAGTTCACAAAATAGTTTTTAAAGAACAGAATATCGGACGCGGTGCCGAAGTCCCTTGAGGGTGGAAATATTCGCAAAAGGACCCCCAGAAGCAGACCCAAAGCCACCTGCCCTGCCAGCTTCTTTCTTCCCACCATCCCCCTGGGTTGGTGTTTGATAGCTTTAAGATAATCGTCCATGAATCCGATAAGCCCCATCCAGATAGTGACCAGAAGTATCAACCGGGTGAAGGCATTGGTCAGGTCCGCCCATAAGAGGGTGGCAATAACCACAGCGAACAAAACGATTATCCCTCCCATAGTGGGGGTTCCCTCTTTAACTTTATGGGTAGAAGGACCGTCCTCCCTTATCTTCTCACACACCTGTCTCTCCTTCAGTTTCCGGATGATGATCGGTCCTAGAATTAGGCTGATCAAAAGAGCGGTGAGGGTAGCGCCTGCTGTTCTGAATGTTATATACCTGAAAAGATTAAAAAGAATGAAAACTTCGCTTAAAGGATAAAGCAGATGGTAAAGCATCCTATACCTCAGATCATTTTGAGCCCTTAAACCCTCGAACCCTCTATAAACGTTTGACTACAATGAAATTTTCCATTCCCTCCATTGAGAAATTATGTGTTCAAAAGTGTCCAGACACCAGATGTTTCTGGTCAGATGTCTGGCTACTGGTGTCTGCCGTCTGGTTGCCGGTGTCTGGCGGCTCAATTCTGTCGCCCATACAGGCTTTTTAGACTTAAAACCACCTCTTCGGTTTTCATTTTTCTGGAACCTTTAACCAATACCAGATCGCCCTCTTTCAAATTCTCTAAAAGATAGAGGCTGACCTCTTGGTTATTCTCAAAGGTTAGAATATTATTAGAATTCATGCCCGCTTCTTTTGCCCCTTCCCCAATGAAGTGGGCAAGTTCTCCCACCACGACAAGCAAATCCACGCCCAAGCAGGCCGCCTTTCTTCCTACCTCTAAATGAAAATATTCGGCCATTTCTCCCAGTTCCAGCATGTCCCCCAAGACAGCTATTTTTCTTCCCCGGATTTTTATCCTTTTCAGAGTCTCTAAAGCCTTCTCCATGGAGACCGGGTTAGCATTGTAGCTATCGTTGATCACCCTTATGTTCCTGATCTGGACAAGTTCCATCCTCAGCTCTGAAGGAGTATATCTTTCCAACTTTTGTTTGATTTTTTGCGGGTCCAACTCCAGCAGGCTTCCCACGGCAAATGCGGCTAAGGCATTATAAACGTTGTGTATGCCCAAAAGCCCCAAATTTATGGTCAAGTCTTTGTTTACTCTGAAACTGATGTAGCCGTCCCCGTTCACCTCTATTCTGTCTGCGTTAAAATCCGCCTTCTTTTCGATGCCGAAACTTATCACCCTTTCATCCTTTTTCTTTTGTTTTATTCTATTTGCCAGAATGGGGTCGTCTGCGTTTAGAATCAGGGTCTTGGAGGAAGACATATTATCCGGAAGCTCAAACTTAGCTTGGGCGATCTTTTCTGTGCTCTGCATAGATTCCAAATGTGCCGGTCCGATGTTGGTGATCACTCCTATGCTGGGGTTTGATATCCGGGTTAAAATCCCGATCTCTCCCGGACTGCTCATGCCCAACTCTACCACCAGAGCCTCTGAGTTGGAATTAAGTTGAAACAAGGTGAGCGGCACTCCCACCAGGTTGTTGTAACTTTTGGGTGATTTTAACACTTTGAACCGAGAAGACAATATCTCTGCTATCATATCCTTGGTGGTGGTCTTACCATTCGTTCCGGTCACCGCCACGGTGCGGATGTCGAACTTTCGTCTGTGCCAGGATGCCATATCTCTTAAAGACCTTTTGGTATCCTCCACCAGAATCACTGCGATTTTATTAAAAACTTCTTGATCTATTGTATGCTTTTTATCTTTGGCTATAACTGCCGCTTTTGCGCCTTTTTCTGCCGCCTGGTTCACAAACTGATGACCGTCGAACCTCTCCCCGGGGATGGCAACGAAGAGATCATCCTTAGCCATGGTGCGAGAGTCGATGCTTATTCCCCGAATCACCTGATCCCCGTTGTAAGGACTCAACTGAATTTCTCCGTGAACCACCTTGGTTAACTCATCTAAACTTATCTGGAACATAAGGCTTTAGTTCTCATCAAATAATTAGAGGTGGCAAATAGTTGTTGTGATTTATTATCAGCGCACCCTAAAGGGTGCGGCTACCACCTTATTGGCTATCCATACTCCTCTGACTCTTCTTGACCCTTGACTCTTGACCCTTAACCCTTCCTGCGGACAATAGTTCCAGCACCGTCTCCTTATCCGAGAAGTGGATTTTTCTGTCTCCGATTATCTGATAATCCTCATGCCCTTTGCCTGCCAGCACCAGAGTATCTCCAGCTCGGGCAATTTCTAACGCTTTTTTGATACCCTCTCTTCTGTCGATTATTATCTGGACTTTGTTTTTCTCTTCTATCCCCCGCATGATCTGCTGGACAATCACCCTGGGGTCTTCTGAGCGGGGGTTGTCTTCTGTCAGAAAGATGAGGTCCGCATACTGGGATGCCGCCTTTCCCATTAGAGGTCTTTTGCCAGAATCCCGATCTCCGCCGCATCCGAAAAGGAAAAGCAGTCTCCCTTTAGTTAGCTTCCGGGCGGTCTTCAAAAGCCTTTCAAAGGCATGGGGGGTATGTCCGTAATCTATCCAGATATTGAAATTCTGTCCCACCTGGATTCTTTCCATGCGTCCGGGAATCCCAGCCATCGCTTCCAGACCAGATTTTATTATACCTGGATCTATCCCCAAGGCAAATCCCACCGCCATACTGGCTAAGGCATTATAAACGTTTGACTCACCTATGAGCTTAAAATCCAATTTGATCTCTCCGGCTGGAGTTATCATGTTGATTATGGATCTCTCCGGGGTGCAGATAAAGTTTGTAGTGAAGAAATCTGCATTGGGGTCGTTCAGAGAATAGGTTAGGCATTCAGGTTCGGTTTGCTGGGAAAAATATCTCCAGTTGGGATCATCCACATTTATCACCGCACAACTTCCCACCTCTTTTAATTTCTTGAATAAAAGGCCTTTTGCATGTCGATATGCATCCATAGTCTGGTGAAAATCGAGATGCTCATGATTCAAATTGGTAAACACCGCTACGTCGAAGAAGGTTCCGTCAACCCGGTGCAAAGCCAAAGCATGGGAGGAGACCTCCATCACCACGGCAGAGACTTTTTCTTCAAGCATCTGGGAAAACATTCTTTGCAGGTCAAGTGATTCTGGAGTAGTGTTGGTCGCTTTCATCTTTTCATCATCCATCCAGTAGGCGATGGTTCCGATCAAGCCAACCTTGTTCTGGTTCCGTTTCAGAATCGACCTGACCAGATAGGAGATGGTGGTTTTGCCATTGGTGCCGGTTATGCCCACTACTTTGAGTTTTTTAGAGGGGAAACCATAAAATCTTGATGCCAGAAGTGCTAAAGCTTCTCTGGAATCCGGAACTATTATCTTAGCTCTGGCTCCATAATTACCGTCCTTCTGTGCCACCACAGCCACCGCACCTTTTTTCACGGCCGAATGAATATATTTGTGTCCATCGTCTGAATATCCCTCAATGGCTACAAAAAGATCACCCAGCTTGACCTGGCGGGAATCATATTCAATCTTCTTTATAGCTAAATTCGCATCTCCAGAGATTTTCTTGGAGGGAAGTACTTCTATAAGTTTTTTCAGATTTTGCATGTTTTTCTTACTCATGATTGGTAAAGCCATTGCTTAAATGATATCTGAGAAGTCGTAGGGATCCCGCCGTTGGCGGGATGGCTGTCCTCATTAGGGTTAGGACAGGGACAAGCCCTGTCCCTACATGAAATTGTCCACAAAATGACTTATTCACCACACCTTTCAGCAGTAGGTCGGGTTGCGATTCCCCCGCCAACGGCGGGGGAGAGCTACCCGACACATTTTATTGTCGGGTGTCCCCCTACGGGGTAAACCCGGTCTAACGTGGTTAATTGACAAAAATCCTATTTTGGCTGACATTCTATGATACATACTCTATCCTTATTCACTCGAGTGTTTGGCTCAGGAATCTGCCTGGCCACTATTCCACTTCCTTTAAGCTTAAGCTGCAAGCCACGAAATGCAAAGGTCTTCACCGCCTCTCTGGCGGTCAACCCTCGCACATCCGGAATCAAAACCTTCTCTGTTAGGGTCGGGTCTGGCTCTGAGAAAAGATCGAAAGGCCGGTTTTGTTGGTTTAACTTTTCTTCAATGAAACCAGATTGCGTCTCTTTCGTGGCTGTGGACAACATATCCTTAGCTATCCCTGGTAAAAGAGATTCTCCTGTTAGAGTGACGATGCGCTGGGTGGCATTTTTGAATACTGGCGCAGCAGTTAATCCCCCTAAGTGTTCCTTTTTGGGACCATCCAGAGTGATCAATCCCACTATCTGAGGATCCTCAACTGGAAAGAAACCTATGAAGGTGGCTACGTAACTGTCCTTTTCATATCCTCCTCCGCCAGGTTTTGCCTTTTGAGCGGTGCCGGTTTTCCCCCCGATGGTCAGTCCTTCCATCTTTGCCCTCTGTCCGGTTCCAGAAGACACCACCCCTTTCATAAACTCCACCAGAAGGTGGGCGGTCCTTTCGCTCACCACCCGTCTGACCAGCGTGGGACCAAATGATTTTGAAGTATCTCCCTCTCCATTAAGAATTGACTTGACCACGAAAGGTTTCATCAGGATGCCATCATTGGCTATGGCAGAATAGGCACATACCAGTTGTAAGGCGGTGAGGGAAATCCCCTGTCCAAAACCAACGCAGGAGAGGACAAAGTCAGACCACCTCTTGGAGGAAGGGATAAAACCCTTTGCTTCGCCGGGCAGGTCGATTCCGGTCTTTTTGCCTATTCCAAAATCGCAGACGTATTGGTATAATTTTTCTTTGCCCACCATCATGGCAATTTTTGAAAGAGCGATGTTGGAGGAATACATCACACTCTCTTTGAAGGTGAGCCATTCATAAGATTTAACATCATGGATAATTCTTTTGCCAATTCTGAATTTCCCCTTTTCTCCGAAGATGCTATCCTGTGGGCTTAAGATCACCTCTTCTAAGGCGGCGGCAGCAGTGACGATCTTGAAGGTTGAGCCGGGCTCAAAATTGTCGCCTATGGTCCTATTCCTCACCGGCAATCCATCATCCTTCCCACAATAAGCCATGGTTAGAATCTCACCGGTTTTGGGATTCATGAAGATGGCACATCCACTGTTTGCCCCGGTCAACTCTATACCTTTTTTTAGCTCCTGTTCCACGATGCTCTGGAGTTCTATGTCGATGGTTAAAACCAGATTTTTTCCATCTTCGGAGTCCTGAAGTGGATACTCGGCGATCTGATAGGAATTTCTGTGCCCATCCCGCTGAAAAATTGCCTCTCCGTCTTTGCCTTTTAGGTATTGGTCATATTGATACTCCACTCCAGCCAGTCCCCGATTGTCAATGTCTGTAAATCCCAAGATCTCCTCTGCCAAATCCCCATATAGATGATACCTTTTGGTCTCGTTTTTTGCCCAAACGCCCTCCAACTTTCTCTGTTTTATCTTCTGACTCTCCTCTTTTTCCACCTTTCTTTTCAGCCAGACGAAATTCTCTCGTGTCCTCAGATTCTTTTTTATCTGAGAATAGCTGAAGTTGGATGAGTTAAATGCCTTTGCTACCCGATCTATGTTCTTCACGCTCTCCGGGATGGCAAAGAAAGATTCCACCGGCAGATTGATGACCAGAGCCTTTCCGTTTCGATCATATATAATTCCCCTTTTTGCCTCCAATTTGATGTGTTGCTGATGTTGCTTTAAGGCGATCCTTTTGTATTCCGCCCCTTTGAGAACCTGAATGAAAAACAGCCGTGAAAGAATCAAAAGCCATACAAAAATTCCCAGGGCAAAGATGAGGACAGATCTTCTTCTTGAAAGCCCCTTCCAGCTCGATCGATTCCGCCTCTGAGAAGGCAGGCGGCGCAGTCTGTTTGGTCTGCTCTTACGGCTCATGTTGGATCTCTTTTGCGATAGCTTCATCTCCAGAGAGGAGGTCTTTTTGAAGTGATTTCAACTTAGCCCAGATGTTTTTGGTAAAGCCGGGCGTCTCCAGGTAGGTGGAATCACACCATTCCCGAATCAGCCCTATCTGATCCAGGCTGGGATAAACAAATCCCATCTTTTTGCCCATCTCTTCTATTCTCTGGATGGAGCTGAGTTCGGTCACCTCAATTTGCAGGTATTTACGAGTCTTTTGCTTTTGCTTGATTTCAAGCCTCAGCTCTTTGGTTCGGGCAGAAAGGGTAATGACGGCCACCCTTTGCCATATATATACACAGGACAATAAAATCAGCGTCAGAAAAATCAAAAGGAGTTTAGGCCTCAAGCTTTTTTTACTTTTTACGGCAAAGCGATTTCTTTTTATTTTAGCTCTGCTCAAACTCTTTTCTCCGCCTGTTATCAAACTAATTGAAGGTTACATACAATTTAGGTTACCCTTCTTAACGCCCAAACGGGCGGCTACAAATCTTTGATCTATTGGTAGCCTGCGCTTTTTTCTTTTCAGTTTATGTCCATCATCAGTCAATTAGAAGTTGCAGATAGTTATTGCAATCTATCATCAGCGCACCCTGAAGGGTGCGGCTACCATGGCATTTGGTAGCCGCAGGCTTTAGCCCGCGCATCTGTTTTTCTTATCTAATCATATGCGTTTTTCAATTCATTAACGACTCAGCTTTTCTGCCACCCAGAGCTTAGCGCTTCTGGCTCTGGGATTTTTTTCTGTCTCCTCAGGCGAAGGAACTATGGGTTTGCTGGTGATCATCTTTAAAGTGGCTCTGGCACCACAAACGCAAACTGGAAGATTCGGTGGACAGATACATCCTTTGCTTTCCCGTCTCATCTTCTCCCTTATCAACCGATGTTCTAAAGAGTGATAGGAGATCACGCACAATCTCCCCCCAGGAGCCAGAAGACGAATCGCCTGCTTAAGCCCTTCTTTTAACTCAGCCAACTCATCGTTTACTTCTATCCGGATGGCCATAAATACACGGGCTAAGGACTTTATTCTATACCTGGGGTTGATCACCGATTCCACCAAACTTCTCAACTGGAAGGTGGTTAAGAGGGGTGCCTTCCTTCTTTTGTTCACGATGGCTCGGGCGATCTTTTTAGAAAATCTTTCCTGACCAAACTTATAAAGAATCATGGTCAGTTCCGAGAGCGAATAATGATTTACCACCTCAAAGGCACTTCTGGATTGTGATCGATCCATTCGCATATCTAATGATCCATCCAGTTGAAAACTGAAGCCTCTTTCTTTGTCTTCCAGATGAAGTGAACATACACCTAAATCAAAAAGAAATCCCGAAACCTCTTTTATGTTCAAGCTCGAAAGAAAATCCTCAATCTGACTGAAACGAAGGTGGGCAAACCTGACTTGATTTTTGTGACGGGCCAAACGTCTTTTGGCGATCTTTAAAGCATTTTCATCTCTGTCAATACAGATTAACCTCGCTTTCCCTTTTAGCTTTGTCAGAATAGCTTCTGCATGTCCACCCGCCCCCACCGTGGCATCAATCAGAATCTTAGATTTCTCAGATAAAAGATTGTTTAAAACCTCGTTCACCAGAACCGGTTGGTGTATGCTTTTAGCATTTTGGGATGAATGTTTTAACACATCTTTTACATTAGGAACAAAATTTGACGGGTTTTACTTCACCCCCATTTTCTCTTCCTCTCCACTTCGTGGAGAGGGGGATGGGGGGAGGTGAGGCCCTCCGCAATAAAATCAGTTAATTCAATTGACTCTTTGTGCCTAGATGAACGGGTCATTGCCTTTCAAAAGAATATCTTATCGTATCCAAGTCTTTCCACGTTTATGAAAAAAGCGAAACTTCTCTATAAGAAGAGGTAAATCTCCTCATAGGGCATAGTTTAAGATCCGAATATCTTCTTTGCCACCTCTTCATAGCTTTCCTTATATTGTTCCCTGTACTTCTGGTATACCTCAGGCGCCCATAGTTCAATGCGGGCCAGAATTCCTAGGATCAAAACCTCCTTTTTGATCTGGGCAAAATTCAAAAGTCGTGGGGGGATGGTGAGCCGTCCCACTCGATCTGTTCTTACATTCTCCGATTCCGGAATGAACACCCTCTCTAAAAACCTGTGTTCTGGTAAATCCACCTTCAAATTTCTGAGTTTCTCCTCCTGATTCGCCCATTCATCAATGGGGTATAGGAAAATACAGCCATCATATCCTGGTCCTACGACGAATTTGTCATCGGAGGAGGGTGGCACACCCTCTCTCAGCTTCTTGGGCAGTTTAAGTCGCCGCTTGTTGTCAATAGTAGACGTGTATCTTCCTTTAAACGAAGCCATGAGAAGTAAAACCCTTTGAGCTTAAATGAGAACTTATCGTAGCGCAAATGCAAAGAGAGCGGGTAAGCTTTAAAACTGATGGATAGCTGAACACTCCGTTCCCTTTAAAGCCCTCTTCTTTCAATCACGCTTCTTATATTTATATCTAACTCAAATTGCCTCTTTAGAAAACCACATTAACTTCAAATTTAACTTTAAAAAGATCAATCCAAGTTATGTGATTATAACAACTTACCAAAAAACTCCCGGGCTTAGGCACCCTCTTCTGTCCACATAAGACCAAAAACATCCACTTTCTGCCTCTATGATACACTAACACTCCTTTCTTGTCAAGGAAAAAATTCGTTTTCACAGAATATTTTTGCTTTGTTGTGGTGATGTGGACAACATACCACAATCTATTGGGTATCTCCCATACCTCAATTCAAAAAAATGAAACAAGAGGCTCTTCCTGAAAGCTTTTGCATCTGCGCATGCTGGCATAACCTGTTGATAAAAGTTAGATTGGTGCAAAAAGCTTCTGTCCTGTCAAAAACTTTTCCCGCTGGCAAGCATGTTGCAAAATCTAATCCACAGGGTCCTGCGGACGGTGTGAATTTTAATGCTTTGGGAAGCTAATTTCATAAGGGGGGACGATGAGCAGAAGCTTAAGATGTTTTCTGTCACTTCTTTTTGCTTTGTTTGTCTTTTCAAGCCGGGGGCTCGCCCAGGTCACTTATCAGGTTCTTTTCTCTGAAGCGGATTTGATCTTTGATCGAAAGGATGGCTTTGATGTAGTTAGTTTGAAAGGTTGTATAAGATCGCAAGATGTTGGCTCTCCCGATCTTCCCATCAAGCTGATTACTCTTATACTTCCCAATGATAGCAAAGTAGCTGATGTATTCGTAATTAACAAACATCAAATACTTTTGGAGGGAGATTTTCTTATCGCTCCCTCTCAGCCAGATGAAAAAACAGATGGTTCTGATATTAAAGAATGGATAAAGCCGGACCCTCAGATCTATAATTCAGATTCATTATATCCTCCCCAGCTTGTGGAGATAGTTGAAGAGGGGTATCTGGGAGGCAATCATCTGGTTACCTTGGCGCTTTGTCCTTTGCAATACCAGCCCCGATCGCAAAAGCTTTTCTTTTTTACTCAATTGGATATTAGAGTGGAATTGAAAGGCTCCGAAAGACTTCCCTTGTCTTCTCATATACAGAGAAGATCAGATAAGGCACAGCAGATATATGAAAAGATTCTGCACCAGTTGGTTGACAACAAGACGGATATACCGAATTTTAACTGCAAAAACTTTCAACTTGCTCCATCTAAAGCAAGTATCGATAGTTTAGCATATTCTCCGTATCTGGTTATCACCTCTTCGGAACTTAAGTCAGCATTTTTGCCATTGGTGGAATGGAAAACCAGAAAGGGAACAGGTGCAACCATAGTCTGTATAGATAGCATCCTTTTGAGTTATTCCGGAAGAGATGATGCGGAAAAGCTTAAGAATTTCTTAGTTGAGGCCTATCAGAACGGAACCAGTTGGGTGCTTTTGGGAGGGGATGAGGAAGTGGTTCCGATAAGGTATGCTTATCCCAGCAATACGTCCACCCTTCCGCCAATTAATAATCAGCAGATCTGTGATCTTTACTTTTCCGATGTGGATGGGGAGTGGGATCAGGACAATGATGGCATCTGGGGAGAGCCGCAAGACGACAGTCCCGACATCTATCCGGATTTGTTTGTCGGAAGAGTTCCCGCAGGTGACACCGCAGAGGCGAAGGCTTTTGTGGAGAAATTGCTTTTCTATGAGAAAAATCCAGGAGTTGGGTCAACCGATTATCTTGTCCGCACGTTATGGATAAGCTCGGATCAGATGAGGGACTGGAGCGGAGGAGATGGACAGCATCATCTGGTTTCCCAATACATGTCATCCAACTTCTATCAAGACCTGTCCACTTTAATAGAATCACCAACCGGAGATGCACAGAACCCAATCGGTCCCGGTGGAGAGACCTGCGTAGAGGTGATGAATCAAGGTTGGGGGATTGTAGGGGTATTAGCTCACGGGAAAACGAGTGGTTTTGTGGCAAAATCTAACTTGACCAACGGCACACCCAAGTCCTGGGTCTATACCTTTCCGGGAGAAAACGATGGACATGGGCACATGCCCAATCTGGATAGCGAACAAAAATACGGGATAATGTATTCCATATCCTGCAGTCAGAGTGCTATAGATGCGGAGGGAGAGACACCCTGTGTGGGTGAATTCTATTCTTCGGCTCACCAAAAAGGAGGAGTGGCATTCTTGGGGTATTCCAGATGGGGTTGGGTGAGCGTCTCTTATAAGCTTTTTGAAAAGTTCTTGGAATATCTATTTGACAGTGACCTGGGACATCACATCGGGGTGGCGGAAGCTCTCTCCAGATGTGCTTATCCTTCCTATCGGGATATTAACTATGGGCATAATTTATTCGGTGATCCGGAGATGCCGGTCTGGACCCAGACCCCATCAGATCTGGCTGTGGTTCATCCGGATGGGGTAACCATAGGCTGGCGAACCATCAACTTCTCCGTCACATCCCAAGGGTCAGGAGTGGGGGATGCTTTAGTGTGTCTGACCTTAAGAGACAGGCTTATGTTTTTGGGCGAAACCGATCCGGATGGTAATCTATCCTGTGAGGTAAACTTAGATGACGTAGGGGAGATGAGTGTAGTGGTAACCAAGCCGAATTTCATTCCTTATGTGGATTCCATCACGATTTCACTTGCGGCAGATGTGGATGAAGATGAGGATAATTCCAGTATCCAATCTTTTGAGCTCTTTCAAAATTATCCCAATCCGTTTAATCCGGTTACCAGTATCCAGTATGCAGTAGGCAGTAGGCAGATAGGCAGTAGGCAGACAAAAACGGCGGATGGTGGACAGTGGACGGCTGACGGCTCCTTTGCCCACACCACTCTCAAGATCTATAATATTCTCGGGCAAAAGGTGAGGACTTTGGTGGATGAACCCAAAAAAGCCGGGAACTACCAGGTGATCTGGGATGGGAAAGATGACAGGGGAAAAGAGGTTTCCAGCGGGATATATTTCTATACATTGGATGTAGATAATTATAGAGAGACAAAAAAGATGACTCTGATGAAATAGAATTGTTGTTAGGGATAGGCAGGGTTTAAGCCCAGACATATTGTTTCAAGATGCATGTATCCTCAAACTTGGACAATTTTGAGACAGAAGCATAGAGTAACACCCGCGAATTTTCCCTTCCTGATTATCTTTTGCAAAACTATTTTTTAATCGAAGTCAAATCTTGTTCGAGTATCCGGTGTTTGAGGGGTAAAAATGTAAAGTTGGGTTCACCCTGCGAGGAAAAGTTTTTTGGAGTGTCAAGCTTCAGCTTGACCTGAAAATTCTTGAAACACAAAGAAGCTCTAACCTGGTTCACCTAAAGGTGAACACTCCAATTTGCCCTTTTAAGGTAAATCGCTTCCCGTTGGTGTTCTTCACCAACGGGTATTGAAATGCGGATGAAGAATACCTGCTTGAGCATGGGGTATCCCCATTCGTCGATACTTAAAAAAGGAGGGAAGACTCTATTGAGATTGTTCTTGACAACTGAACTTTTCCTTATATTTTAAGGTCGATTTAAAAACCCGGTCAAAGTTCATATGATTCTATTCGTATGAATTTGGGATTAGGTTGAAATGGGGGTGTAGCTCAGTCGGTAGAGCATCTGCCTTTTAAGCAGGTGGCCGGCGGTTCGAGTCCGCCCACCCTCACCAAATTGATTGAAGATTCCTCTAAAAGTGCCGGAATAATCATTGTGTTGCTTCTTTGGGGACCATCGAGAAGGAAATACCATGATTAAACTTTTCAGTTTGGAGGGCAACAAACTCTATGATTGGACCCTTAGGAAGGGTAGATACACCATCGGACGAAGCTCACAGTGCGATTTGGTTATAAATGATAGCACCGTATCACGAAAGCATGCGCAGATTGAGATTGTAGATGAGGCGACAATCAATCTAACCGATCTGGGAAGTCACAATGGAACCACGGTCAATGACTACAGAATTACTGATACGGTCAAACTGCAAGCTAATGACCTCATCTCTTTTGGACAGGTGGGGTTTAAGATCACGCTGAGTGAAGGCAGAGAGATATCAGGTAGTTCTATCACCGTTACCGAGTTTGAACATCCTCTGACAAATGCTACATTATTATCAATAAACGAGGCACTCCAACCTCTGCCTGCGAAGGTCACAGATAATCCCAAGGTATTTCAGGCTCTATCTGAGATGGGAAAGATGTTGATCCTACCCGGCTCTGGGGAGGAGATGTTTGACAAAGCGTTGCAGTTGCTACAGGAGATTATCCCCACCGAACGGGTGGCATTATTGCTCAGCACACAAGAGGAGCAAGAACTTTATCTTGCCAATTGTCGTCTTTCCGGGAGACACGCTTCTGGCTCATTTAATATCTCACGTACCATTGTGCGGGAGCTTCTCAATCAGAAGAACGCTCTCCTGATTTCTGATCCTGGGGCCGACTCCCGATTTGCGCAACAAAAGTCAATCGTAAGATCAGGAATTAAATCAGCGATGGCGGTTCCTCTGTTTGACGAGGGAAAAGTCTTGGGAATTTTGTATGCTGACACAACCAATCCCTCGCATCGTTACACTGAGGACTTTCTGAGAATAACAGCCACTTTTGGAAATATTCTCGCCGCCAAAATTACCAATCAAAATCTTTTGAAAGAGCGACAGGCCAAAGAGGTACTGGAGGCTGAACTGAAAGTCGCCTCCCAGATTCAAAATCAGCTTTTGCCCAAAAAGCTTGTGGATATTGAAGGGTACAGTTTGAGCACCTTTCAGGCTCAATGCAAAATGGTTGGAGGAGACCTGTACGATGTAGCTGAACTTAAAGATGGACGAATACTTTTTCTATTGGCTGATGTTTCAGGAAAGGGGATGGGGGCGGCTCTTTTGATGTCTAATATTTTAGCATCTTTCCGTATTCTGTATGGTGCCGAAGATTTCAATCTCCTGGATGTCACCTGTGAGGTTTCCAAACGGCTTCTCCAGTTCAGCCGTCCGGAAGATTTCGCCACTTTGTTTATTTGCGACCTTTGTCCCAAAACACATACTCTCCGGTATATTAACGCTGGCCACAATCCTCCCGTGATGGTCAGAAGTGACGGCAGGGTGGAATATCTTCAGCCATCCGGCATTCCGATTGGAGCATTTGACATCTCTAACTGGAAAGAGGAAATTCTTGAGTTGGGAGCAGGGGATTTTCTTTTCATGTTTACTGATGGTATCACCGAGGCGACCAATACTGAGGGTGAGATGTACGAAGACGACAGGTTAAAACGACTTCTTCTAAATTCCCGAAAACAATCTCCAGAAGAATTAACCGAATCAGTGCTGGATGAGATCAATGATTTTACTGGGGGCGCTCCCCAGAGTGACGATATCACCATGATGATTCTGCGCAGAGACCACTAAGCAATAAACTTCTTGATTTTTCAAAAAAATTCCTTATTTTAATATAGATAAATTGGGTATAGATAAGCTTAATTCCATATCTAAGCGCAAAAGCTATGTCTTCTGAATCTGATGATAACGGTTTGGACAAAACTCAATCTTTCAGAATACTTGTCCATGGGACAGTAATATCTCATTACAAGATTATCAAAAAGATCGGTTCCGGTGGCATGGGCGTAGTCTACAAAGCCCAGGATACCAAACTCAAACGTACCGTTGCTCTGAAGTTTCTCAGACCCCAGGCCTTGGGCAGCGAGGAAGAAAAAACCCGATTTGTTCATGAGGCCCAGGCCGCTGCCGCATTGGATCATCCTAACATCTGCACCGTCTACGAAATCGACGAGGCTGAAGGTCATACCTTTATATCCATGGCTTGCATCGAAGGTCAAAGTCTGAAAGATAGGATCGCATCTGCTCCATTGAAACTGGATGAGGTTATAGACATTGCCATTCAGGTGGCCAGTGGTCTACAGGAGGCGCACGAGAAAGGGATTATTCATCGGGACATCAAGAGTGCGAATATCATGCTAACAGAAAAAGGCCAGACGAAGATAATGGATTTTGGCTTGGCCAAATTAGCCGGGGGAATGCAGCTTACCAAAACCGGCACAACCATGGGCACGGTTGCCTATATGTCGCCTGAGCAAGCCCGCGGAGAAGAGGTCGATCACCAAACAGATATCTGGTCACTGGGCGTTGTCCTGTATGAGATGGTAACTGGGCAGATGCCATTCAAGGGTGAGCACGAGCAGGCGGTGATATATTCCATTCTGAATTCAGACCCACAGCCGATAACGGGTTTACGGACAGGTGTTCCCATGGAACTGGATCGGGTTATTGCCAAGATATTGGGAAAAAGTGCAGATGAACGTTACCCGCACATAAACGATATACTGGTTGATTTAAGATCGCTCAGAAAAACGCTCGAATCTGAGGCCTTGAAAGATCAGGATGCCACGACAAAGACTCATCCTTCCATCGCTGTGCTGCCGTTCACCAATTTGAGTGTCGATAAAGAACAAGAGTATTTCTGCGATGGCATGGCTGAAGAGATCATTAGCGCTCTTACACACGTGGAGGGTTTGCACATCGTTGCTCGAACTTCAGCTTTTGCATTCAAAGGTGAAAAGTTAGATGTCCGTGAGATTGGCAAGAGGTTGAACGTAGGGACGGTGCTTGAAGGGAGCGTGCGAAAAGCAGGCAACCGCTTACGTATCTCGGCTCAGCTCATTAACGTTGCCGACGGCTATCATCTCTGGTCCGAGAAATACGATCGAGACATGGAGGACATCTTTGCCATTCAGGATGAAATCTCCCTGGCAATTGTGGACAAGCTGAAGGTTAAGCTCTTGGGAGAGGAGAAGGCTGCTCTGGTGAAACGTTACACGGACAACCTTGAAGCGTATAGCTTGTATCTAAAAGGTCGCTACCACTGGAGCAAGAGGACGCCAGAGGGGATCAAGAAAGCTATTCAGCATTTCAAGCAGGTTATAGAAAAGGATCCGAACTACGCGCTGGCTCACGCCGGGTTGGCCGACTGTTACAGTATGCTGGAACAGGCCCGTGTACTTCCTGCTAAGGAGGCGTTTCCAAAAGCAAAGGCGGCGGTGACGAAGGCATTGGAGATAGATGAAACGCTGGCTGAAGCTCACACCTCGCTGGCATTTGTTAGATGGTACTATGACTGGGACTGGGCGGGTGCTGAGAAGGAATTTTTGCGAGCCATAGAGCTAAACCCCAATTACCCGACAGGTCACCAATGGTATGCTGTATATTTAGCGGAGATGGGGCGGCCGGCTGAAGCCATTAGCGAAATCAAAAAGGCCCAGGAGCTTGATCCACTCTTAGTTATTATCAATATTGCCTCCGCATGGATTTTAATCTGCGCGCGCCAGTACGACCAGCAATAGAGCAATGCCGGAAAGCGCTCGACATGGACCCGAACTTTGGTTTCGCTCACTTCCCGCTTGCTTGGATTTATGAGCAAAAGGCGATGTATGGGGAAGCGATTGAAGAGTATTTAAAGGGGGAAGCTCTTTTTGGACGTTTGAGCCCAGAGGAGGTAGCGGCGCTCAAAGAGGCCTATGTAGCGTCGGGTTGGAGGGGGTATTGGCAGAAGCATCTCGACATCTTGAAGAAGCAATCGAAGCAAAGCTATGTCCAAGCCTCTGACATAGTATGGGACTATATACGCCTTGGCGAGAAGAATCAGGCGTTCGAGTGGCTCGAAAAGGCATATCAGGAACGCGATCCTGTGCTGAGTTCTCTCAAAACAGAACCAGTATTTAACAGCCTGCGGTCGGACCCGAGGTTCACTGAGTTGTTGAAAAGAATGGGATTAGAAAAATGATCCACCAAAAAGATGGCGGACAAGTCGGCAAAACCATTGTGCACATTATAGGATTTTGAAGAATTATGTAGGGACAGGGCTTGCCTCGCACTGATCCCGCCTGTGGCGGGAGAAGTGTCCCTGTCCTGACTTTACGGAGGACAGCCACAAGGTCCGCAGGTCAGTTGACTCAAATGAGATCCATAGGAGCTGTCCCTACGATAATGTTATCCCGGTCGGTAAAGAGTAAGCAGAAGGCAGGAGGTAGATATGATTGGTAAGGATATTTCGCATTACAGAATTTTGGAGAAATTGGGCGAGGGTGGGATGGGGGTGGTTTACAAAGCTCAGGACACTAAGTTAGACCGTGTGGTAGCTATCAAGTTTTTGCCCCAGCACCTGACTGCTGATTCTGTCGAAAAGGAAAGATTTGTGCACGAAGCCAAGGCGGCTTCAGCTTTGAATCATACTAACGTCACCACCATCTATGAGATTGATGAGTTCGAGGGGCAGATGTTTATAGTTATGGAATATTGCGAAGGCAAGACTTTAAGGGAGATAGTTGAAAAAGAGACCCTCTCGATAAAGAAGGTTTTGGATATTGGTATTCAGATATGCGAAGGTTTGACCATAGCTCATGAGAAGGGGATTGTGCACCGGGATATCAAGTCGGATAATATCATGCTCACTCCTCGAGGTCAGGTTAAGATCATGGACTTTGGCTTAGCCAAGCTGAAGGGAGCCACCAAGCTGACTCAGACTCGCTCCACCTTAGGGACTGCCGCCTATATGTCGCCGGAACAAGCTCAACGTGAGGAGGTGGATTCCAGATCAGATATTTTCTCCTTTGGGGTGGTTTTGTATGAGCTTTTGACCGGACAGTTACCTTTCAAGGGAGAGCATCAGGCGGCTGTGCTTCATGCCATAATAAATGAAGAGCCACAGCCGGTAGCTCGATTTAACAATAAGGTTTCGGCGAAGTTGCAGGATGTGGTTGAGAAGGCTCTGGCCAAAAAGAAAGAAGAAAGATACCAACACATAGATGATGTATTAGCAGACTTGAGGCGAGAGAAGAAGAGCTTGGAATACGTGAAGACCACACAGATTCCTCCAGAGGCTATGCCACCCAAACCTAAAAAGAAACTTCTTCCCTTTATAGTTCCTGCCTCAATCATCTTTCTCATTGCCTTACTTATCTTGATCCTGAAACCTTTCAAATTTGAGATAGGTCCGGAAAAGAAAGCCATAGCTGAAAATAATTCTTTAGCCATTATGTATTTTGAGAATGTGGTAGACAGAGAGGATACCGAAAGGCTGGGTGAGATCGTAACCAATCTGTTGATAACTGATCTTTCTGAATCTCAATATATGAATGTGGTCTCCAGTCAGAGACTGTATGACATTCTGAAGTTGTTGGGAAAAGAAGGGACCAAGGTTATAGACAGAAGTGTTGCTTCGGAGGTGGCAAGGAAGGCTGGTGCCAAATGGATGCTTTTGGGCAGTATCTTACAGCTTAAGCCCCAAGTCATTTTGACCTCCCAGTTGGTTGAGGTTAAAAGCGGCAAAGTGCTGGCAACACAGCGCATCACCGGAGAACCAGACGAGAAGATATTCTCCATGGTAGATAAGCTGACGGTTGAAGTGAAAAGGGATCTTTCCCTTCCGGCTGAAGCCCAGGAAGAAGAAGATCCCAAAGTTGCAGATGTTACCACCCATTCGCCGGAAGCATATCGTTATTATCTTGAAGGACTTGATTACTTTTGGAAGGTTTATCACGTCGAGGCTGAGAAAAGCTTCACGAAGGCTTTGGAAATTGATTCCTCCTTTGCTATGGCATATTTCTGGTTGGCTGTGCTTAAAGGGGGTTCGAAGCTGAGCGAATTAACAGCCAAAGCAGTGGAATACTCGGATAAGGTTAGCCAGAAGGAAAAACATTATATAAAAGCTCAGGAAGCACAGATATCAGGGAATCATGCGGAGGCGATTAAAGAACTAAAGAAGGTAGTAGAGCGCTATCCAGAAGATAAGTTTGCTTTTTTATGGTTAGGGGCAGTTTATTGGAATGCCCTTGGAGACCTCGAAGAGGCTGTTCGTCAGCTTACTAAAGCCATTGAGATAGACCCTCTCTATAAGTTCGCGTATAACATGCTTGCCTATATCTACAACGATATTGGGAATTTTGAGAAATCCATCTGGGCTATAAATCAATATATATCCTTAGCACCGGAGGAAGCCAATCCCTATGACAGCCGAGCTGATCTTTATGCTTACAATGGCAAGATAGACCAGGCGATCCAGTCTTACAAAAAAGCTCTGGAGATAAAACCGGATCTCTATTTTTCCTTGCGGAAACTGGGGCATATGTATCTTTTTAAAAGGGAGTATGCCAAAGCTGAAAGCTGTTATCAAGAACTTTCCTCCAGCAGTGAGAAAGATACCCGGTCAGAGGGAAGAACCTGTCTGGCTCTTACCCCTCTTTATCAGGGGAAGCTCGAACAAACGTTAAGGGTCTTGGACGACGGCATTTCTGCAGACAGAATGGAGCAGGCTGAAGGAGAACAGAATGCATGGAAACATCTCTTAAAGGCAACTATCTATGAGGAGAAGAAAAATCTGGATTTGGCTTTAAAGGAAGCTGAAATTGGAAGGGAAATTCATGAAAGGGCTTACCCTGAGAATCCGGTGGGTTGGCGGCCTTTTTATACCCATCTTTTGGCAGAGAGTGGAAAGATCGCAAAAGCTGAAGAAGTTGCCCGGACTTTGAAAAAGGATATTGAGGAAAAGAATCCAGCCCTTATGCATTTTTACTGGCTGACCTTAGGCTTTATCGAACTGGCTAAGGGGAATGCAAAGACTGCGGTGACCTATTTGGAAAAAGCAGATAGGCAGGCGACATCTCCGCTTTTTCAGGTGCGATTTTCTCTTGCCAGAGCGTACTCGGATGCTGGCAGACTGGGTCAGACGGTGGCTGAGTTGGAGAAGGCCCTTTCAAGATATGATGATACCAGGGTAGCTTTTGCAATTTGGGCGGTGAAAGCTCATTACCTGTTGGGCTTGGCTTACGAGAAATCGGGTTGGAATAAAAAGGCGATTGAGAAATATGAGGAATTTCTGGAGATCTGGAAAGATGCCGATCCAGGCATACCTGAGGTGGAGGATGCGAAGGAAAGATTGAAGAGGTTACGAATAGAGAGTTGAGAATAGAGAGCCCGTTGGCAAATAACAGGGAATGCTGCGTAGGGACAGGGCTTGCCTCGCACTGATCCCGCCTGTGGCGGGAGAAGTGTCCCTGTCCGAATTAGTGAGCGGACAGCCACAAGGGCTGTCCCTACGATAATCCGAAAGTCAGAAGCTGACGGTAAAAGGCAGGCAGACGGCAGGTTTTCCTTAGAGTCTGGCTTCCGCCAGTGTGAAGAATATTTGGATTTAAAGGAATCTGTAACCAAACAAGCAAAAGGACCGGTGGGTTATGAAATGCCCAAAGTGTCATTTTGAAAATCCTGAAGATACCCGTTTTTGCGGCAGGTGCGGGACACAACTTCCCCGGCCAGAGGAAATCTCCGTCTCCGCTACGAAGACTCTCCAGGCATCCAGGAAAGAGTTGACTGTTGGAGGTACTTTTGCCGGAAGGTATCAGGTGATCGAAGAGCTGGGGAAAGGAGGCATGGGCAGGGTTTACAAGGTCTTCGATAAGGAGATAAAAGAGAAAGTAGCATTAAAGCTTCTAAATCCTGAGATCGCTGCTGATAAGCAAACCATTGAACGCTTCCGAAACGAACTGAAACTCGCTCGCAAGATCTCCCACAGGAACGTCTGCCGGATGTATGACCTAAGCAAGGAAGAACGAACCCACTTTATCACCATGGAATATGTGTCCGGTGAGGATTTGAAGAGCTCGATCAGAAGGATGGGACCGTTAAGCGCAGGCAAAGCTATTTTTATAGCCAAGCAGGTGTGCGAAGGCTTATCCGAAGCTCACCGGTTGGGAGTGGTGCATCGTGATTTGAAGCCGCAGAACATTATGATAGATAGAGAAGGGAATGCCCGGATTATGGATTTTGGCATAGCCCGCTCGCTTAAGGCAAAAGGGATAACCGATGCCGGAGTGATGATCGGGACGCCTGAGTACATGTCTGTTGAACAGGTGGAAGGGAAGAAAGCAGACCAGCGTTCTGATATCTATTCGTTAGGTATAATCCTTTATGAGATGGTGACCGGCAGGGTGCCTTTTGAAGGGGATACTCCCTTAACCATAGCGGTGAAGCACAAAACCCAAGCTCCTCCCGATCCGAGAAAGATTAATGCTCAGATTCCCGAAGATCTCAGCCGGGTTATTCTCAGATGCATGGAAAAGGACAAGGAGAACAGATATGAGGGGGCAGAGGAGCTTTTTTCTGAATTGAGCAAGATAGAGAAGGGCATTCCCACCACAGAGAGGGTTCTGCCCAAAAGAAAGCCTTCTACCTCAAAGGAGATCACTGTAACCTTTAGCTTGAGAAAGCTCTTCATCCCTGCTTTAGCTCTTGTCGCTGTCGCAATTGTTGTGGTGATTATCTGGCGTCTTATTCCTCAAAAGGAAGAAGTGTCTTTGCCGCCAGGTAAGCCCTCACTTGCCATCATGTATTTTGAAAACAATACCGGGGATGAAAGTTTAGATCATTGGAGAAAAGCCATTGCTGATTTGCTGATTACAGACCTCACCCAATCAAAGTACGTCAAGGTATTAAGTGGAGATAGACTTTTCAATATCCTTAGCCAGCTGGACCAACTGGAGGCGAAAAGTTATTCTTCAGATGTTTTAAGGCAAGTGGCTGGTCGGGGAAGAGTGGGGCACATATTGTTAGGAAACTATGCCAGAGCAGGTGAGAACCTCCGAATCGATGTTATGCTTCAGGAAGCGAGCACAGGGGAACTCTTAGGTTCGGAAAGGGTGGAGGCAATAGGAGAAGAGAGCATCTTCTCCATGGTGGATGAGCTGACCAAGAGAATCAAGTCGAATTTCAAGCTTTCCGCAGAAGAGATAGCCAGGGATATAGATAAGGCGGTGGGAGAGATCACCACCAACTCTCCTGAAGCGTATAAATACTATAGCGAAGGAAGAAAGTATCATCTCAAGGGAGATTATCGTCACAGTATCCAGTTGATGGAGAGAGCAGTCGCTATTGATTCTGAGTTTGCAATGGCCTACAGAAGCTTGGCAATGTCTTATGGCAATCTGGGTTATGGCTCTGAGAGCAGGAAGTACCGCCAGAAGGCTTTTGAATTGATAGATCGAGTATCTGATAGAGAGCGCCATCTCATCCAGGCACAGTTCTACTCTCAATCAGAAAAAACGTGGGGTAAAACTATTAAGGCGTATAATAACTTATTGCGGCTTTATCCGGAGGATGGTATTGCAAATAACAACTTGGGGGTAGTGTACAACAATTTAGAGCAATGGGATAAGGCCATAGAACGATTTGTAGTGTGCATCCAGAATAAAGATGAAGCCATTTACCCCTATGTGAATCTCGCGTCATCATCTCAGGCCACGGGATTGTATGATAAGGCCAGGGAAGTTCTTGAGTATTATCTGAATAATATTTCAGATAATGTTAGTATCCGTGGCGACTTAGCTTATAATTATCTCTGTCAAGGGGAATATGATCTTGCTCTGGTTGAAGTGGATAAAGCTTTGTCCCTTGACACAGCTTATTATGCTAATGTCTGGGTAAAGGGTGATATTTACCATTGTAAAGGAGATTTAACTAAAGCAGAAAAAGAATATCAGAAGCTGCTCGAGGCAGAAGAAAAAACAGCTCATCTGTATGGTAGACGGAGGTTAGCAGCTCTATATTTATTGCAGGGAAAATTTGAGAAATCAAAAAGCCAGGCTCAAAAGGGAATTGAACTGGCAGAAAAGCTTGGCGAAAAGCGGTGGAAACCGGGTTTCCATGTAGGCTTAGCATATAGCTATCTAAAATCAGGAAATCCTGAGAAGGCTTTGGAAGAGTGTAATAAGGCATGGAACATTGCTAGTGAAGAGGAGATGTTTGGCTCTCAAAGAGCAGCTCTACTTTGGAAAGGACTTACTTACCTTGAGATGAAATCAGTGGATGAAGCACAGAGAACAGCAGATGAGCTTAAGGAGCTGATCGAAAAAGGAATGCACAGGAAAATAATAAGACTTCACCACCATCTGATGGGAATGATAGAGCTTGAAAGAAACAATTTTTCCAAAGCCATCGAATATTTTAACAAAGCTTTATCTTTGTTGCCTTCTCAATCTTCGCCATTTAATGCACACGCATTATTTATTGATCCTTTAGCTTTAGCTTATTACAAAGCAGGGGATCTGGAGAAGGCTCGAGAAGAGTACGAAAAAATAACATCTCTCACAACAGGAAGACTCTCCTATGGGGACATATACGCCAGGAGCTTCTATATGCTGGGCAAAATCTACCAGGAGAAAGGCTGGGAGGGAAAAGCCATAGAGCATTACTCTCGATTCATCGAGCTCTGGAAGGATGCTGATCCAGGGATACCAGAGGTAGAGGATGCGAAGCAGAGAATAGCCCAATTGAAAAGCAAGGTATAGATTTCTTGACAATTAAGGTCGTATTTAATATTTAAACGGAGGAATTTTTATGGTTTCTGAACCCAATGAAAATGAATTAGACAAGACCCGATCATTCAAGGTAATTACTCATGGAATGGTAATATCCCATTATAAGATCGAGAAAAAGATCGGTGCTGGTGGCATGGGGAAGGTGTTTCTTGCCCAAGATACCAAACTTCATCGTAACGTAGCCCTCAAATTCTTGCCCCCAGAATATACCTCCGACCCGGAGATCAAAGCAAGATTTGTAAGAGAAGCTCAGGCGGCGGCTTTAAACCATCCCAATATAATCACGGTGTATGAAGTGGCAGATTATCAGGATAGACTCTACATCTCCATGGAGTTTGTAGAAGGAGAGTCGTTGAAGGATTTAATTGCCGAGAAAGATCTCCGCATCAGCAAAGTTATTGATATCGCCATGCAGATTTGTGAGGGATTGGCTAAGGCGCATGAAGCAGGGATCGTTCACCGGGACATTAAGCCCCAAAACGTCCTGATAGACAAAGACGGTCGGGCAAGAATTGTGGACTTTGGTTTAGCCAAATTGAAAGGAGATGCGAAGCTGACCCAGGCTGGTTCGACGCTCGGCACGGTTTCCTACATGTCACCGGAGCAAGCACAGGGCGAGGAGGTAGACCGCCGTTCCGACATCTTTTCCCTGGGGGTCATTCTCTACGAAATGACCACTGGACAGCTTCCTTTCGGAGGAGAACATCAAGCTGCCATACTTAATTCCATAATAAATGAACAGCCACAGCTTTTAGTCCGTTACAACAACAAGGTTTCGCAGGAGTTGGAGCGGATAGTATCCAAGGCTCTGGCTAAAGATAAAGAAGAGAGATATCAGCATGTAGACGATCTGTTAGCGGATCTGAGACGGGAGCAGAAAATTTCGGAATATGCGAAGACCGGTCAGATTTCTGCACAGATTGTGACTCCCAAACCTAAGAAAAGGTTACTGCCCTTCTTGGTTCCTGCCTCAATCGTTTTTATCGTTGTTTGTCTTCTCTTAATCCTCAAACCTTTTCAATTCGAGATAGTTCCGGAAGAGAAGGCAATAGCTGAAGAAAGCTCTTTGGCTATTATGTATTTTGACAATATGGCTGATCCTGACGATAAAGACAGATTTGCCCAGATGATCACCAGTCTGCTGATAACAGACCTTTCTGAATCGCAATATATGCGGGTGGTGAGTCGGCAAAGACTATATGATATTTTGAAACTCTTGGGTAAAGAAGACCTGAAGGTGATAGATAAGACGGTTGCTTCAGAAGTTGCCAGGAAAGCTAAGGTGAAATGGATTTTGACCGGAGACATTCTCCAGACCGAACCGAATATAGTTTTGACCTCGGATATTTCCGACCCCACTACCGGAAAAATTTTGGCTACCCAACGCGTCACCGGAGAGACGGGAGAGGACCTTTTCTCGGTGGTTGATAAGTTGAGTGCACAAATAAAAGAGGACTTATCCCTGCCGGGAGGTGCGGAAAAGGAGTTAGATAGAGCGGTGGCGGATGTGACCACTCACTCGCCTGAAGCCTATCGCTACTATCTCGAAGGAGTAGATAACTACAACAAAGTGTATTTCGCAGACGCGATAAAAAGCTTTGAAAAAGCTCTGGAATTTGATTCCACCTTTGCTATGGCATACTTCTGGCTAGCTACCTTGAAAGTGGGACCGGAACAGAAAAGACTGATTCAGAAAGCGGTGGAACACTCAGATAAGGTTAGCAAGAAGGAAAGGTACTACATAAAGATCCGGGAGGCAGGCATTAAGGGGGATGCTGAGCACGTTCTGGAGGGCCTTCTGAAGATGGCGGAGCACTTTCCGGAGGATAAAGAGGCGTTCCAATTGTTGGGTCACTATTACTTCGAAATGCGAGATTACGAGCAAGCCATTTCCTACTACAACAGAGCACTTGAGTTAGATCCGCTCTTTAAGCTGACGTACAATATGCTTGCTTACATATACAACCAAGTCGGTGATTTTGAGAAATCCATCTGGGCCATAAACAAATACATATCCATAGCGCCGGATGAAGCCAACCCTTACGACACCAGAGCTGATCTCTATGCCTGGAACGGCAGGATAGATCAAGCAATCGAGTCTTACAGGAAGGCCTTGGAGAAGAAACCGGATTTCCGCGCATCGAGAGCCAAGTTGGGGCACATGCATCTTTTCAAAAGAGAATATGCCAGAGCCGAAAGCAGCTACAATGCGATGTCAGCCAGCGAGGATAAGAATGCGCGTTCGGAAGGCAGGATCTATTTGTCTTACATTCCCACTTGTCAGGGTAGACTTGATGAAGCTCTGAGGGTGTTGGACGATGGTCTGGCTGCGGACAGGATGGAACAAGAGGAAGGGGCGTACAAAGCACGGAAGCACTCGTTGAAGGCATTTATCCTTTTGGAGAAGGAGAGCTTCGACTCAGCCGAGGAGCAGGCTGAGAAAGCAGTCAGTATCTGGAGAACGATTTATCCTGATAACAGGGTCTGGGGACGATACCACCTTATCCATCTTTTGGCGGAAGCCGGTGAGATTGAGAAGGCTGAACAGGTGGCTCAGGCCTTAAGAGACGACATCGGAGAAGATGAGGAGGGAAGAATATGCTACTGGTGGTACGCACAAGGATGCGTCGATTTCTTTAAAGGCAACCTGGAGGAGTCGATAGTCAATCTGGAGAAGGCCGCCGACCATCTTCACGAGTTCTATCCGAACTACATGCTTGCCAGAGCGTATCTGGAATCGGGCAGGCTGGACAAGGGGGTAGCTCAGCTGGAGAAGATGTTGTTAAAACACGACGAGAGCAGAGCAGCTTTAGGAAGCTGGGCAGTTAAGGCTCATTATCTGTTGGGATTGGCATACGAGAAGTCCGGATGGAATAACAAAGCCGTTGAACAGTACGAAAGGTTTCTGGAAATCTGGAAGGATGCTGACCCGGGGATACCTGAGGTGGAGGATGCGAAGGAGAGGCTAAGAAAGTTAAGTGAACAGTAGGCAGTAAGCAGTAAGCAGATATGATTAGATTAGCTCACAGTCTTGAGAGAATAGTCCAGAGGATCGTTCATTTGGAACAGGTGCGCAAGGCGGACCTGCAATTTGGAGATCTGGTACTGATCGCCACCCGAAATTCCGTTTACTCTGTTTGCGTTCTTGATAACGGTTTCTATCTGGTCTCCGGCGGGTGGTTCGATAGAAATGGGTTGTCGCCGGTGAAGACCACCATTGCGGGCTGTACCTTCGGTGGCAGAATCATCAAATTGGATATTATAGCAGCTTGTGGGCTACGCCTGGAATTTGGCAATCGCGTAGTGACCACCCCCATCCAGAAAGTGTGTGTCATTCGGCTCACAAGTCAAGAGTAGGAGAATATGATATAATGATCGGCGACACCATATCTCATTACAAGATCCTCGAAAAACTGGGCGAGGGTGGAATGGGTGTGGTCTACAAGGCCCAGGACACCAAGCTGGATCGGATAGTGGCTTTGAAGTTCCTGCCCGCCCAGTACGCTTCTGACAAAGAACTCAAAAGTCGTTTCAAGCGTGAGGCCCAGGCGGCAGCGGCTTTGAATCATCCTAACATCATCACCATTCACGAAGTTGCGGAATACGAGAATAGGCCGTACTTCGCCATGGAGTATGTGGAAGGGGAATCGTTAAAGGATTTGATTACCAGGAAAGACCTCTCCATCGACAAAGTTGCTGACATTGCCATGCAGATTTGTGAAGGATTGGCTAAAGCTCACGAGGTGGGGATAGTTCATCGAGACGTGAAGCCGCAGAACATCCTGATAGACAAGGACGGTCGGGCAAGAATTCTCGACTTCGGTCTGGCCAAGCTAAAAAAAGATGCTATGCTGACCCGGACCGGCTCGACAGTTGGCACGGTGGCTTACATGTCTCCGGAGCAAGCGCAGGGTGAAGAGGTAGACTATCGTTCGGACATTTTTTCCCTTGGAGTCGTCCTTTATGAGATGATCACCGGTCAGCTTCCTTTTAAGAGTGAGCATGAAGCGGCTATGATCTATTCGATTGTAAATGAGAATCCTGAGCCGTTAGCCAGGTATAAATCGAATGTGCCAGATGAGCTGAAAAGGATGGTTGACAAGACGATGGTGAAGAGCCGGGAGATGCGCTACCAGCATGTGGATGACCTTCGGGCTGATCTGATACAGTTCAAGACAGAGGTCGAATCGGGGGTAACGAAAACGCTGATGACTAAAGCCAAGCCCTCGCCTTCCATTGCCGTATTACCGTTCACCAATTTGAGTGCGGACAAGGAGCAGGAGTACTTCTGCGATGGCATGGCTGAAGAGATCATTAACGCTCTGACACACGTGGAGGGTTTACGCGTCGTTGCTCGGACCTCGGCGTTTTCATTCAGAGGCAAGAAGATAGACATCCGTGAGATTGGCAGAAACTTGAACGTACAAGCACTGCTTGAGGGCAGCGTGAGGAAAGCTGGCAGTCGGCTGCGTATCACTGCGCAGCTGGTCAACGTGGCTGACGGCTACCATCTCTGGTCCGAAAAATACGATCGCGACATAGGCGAACTGTCCTGTCCTGGCGACATTTTTGCCATCCAGGATGAGATATCCTTAGCGATTGTAGATAAGCTCAAGGTAAGGCTCCTTGGAGGAGAGAAGGCAGGACTTGTGAAACGTCACACTAAGGACCTTGACGCCTTTAACCTGTACCTGAAGGGTCGTTACTTCTGGAACAAGAGAACGGAAGAGAGTCTGAAGTGGAGTATCGAGTACTTCAATCAGGCGATCGAGAAAGACCCTGGGTACGCGCTGGCTTATGCGGGATTGGCTGATTCAAACCTGACGCTTCAGGACTACACTTTTGTGTCGCCTAAGGAAACTCTTCCGAAGGCAAAGGAGGCGGCTCACAAGGCACTTGAGATAGACAGCATGCTGGCTGAAGCCCATAACTCTCTGGCACAGGTCATGTTCCGCGAATGGGATTGGGAGGGCGCCGAGAGGGAGCACAAACTCGCCATTGAGCTCAACCCCAACTACGCAACTGCCCACCACTGGTACTCACTGGTGCTGACGTATATGGGACGTTTCGACGAAGCTGTGGCAGAGATGAGACTAGCCCTTGAACTAGATCCCCTTTCTCTTGTCATCAACAGGAATCTCGGAATGGGGCTGTATTACGCTCGTCGCTACGATCAGGCGTTGGAGCAGCTCCAGAAGACTCTTGAGATGGAGCCGACTTTTAGCCTGACCCACGCGGGTCTGGGCGAGGTGTATGTGCAAAAGGCGATGTATGAAGAAGCTCTGAAAGAGTTTGAACGGGAGAAGCATATTCAGAAGGGCTTGAATCCGCTTGTGGAAACCTGGAAGGGAATCACTTACGCCAAGATGGGCAGAAGGGGAAAGGCGCGCAAGATCCTGGCCGATTTGCTGGAGCGAGCGAAACAGGCATATGTCCCCCTGATCCTCACCGCGAGTCTTTCCTTCGCTCTAGCAGAAAACGATCGAGGCTTTGAGTGGCTGGACAAGGGATATGAGGAACACGATAGCACTCTGCTTGAAATTAAGGTGGATCCGAGATTTGACGGCGTGCGCTTAGATCCAAGGTTCATTGCCCTACTGAAGAAGGTAGGATTGAACAAATGATCGGCAAAACCATTTCACATTACAAGGTACTCGAAAAGCTCGGCGAAGGCGGCATGGGTGAGGTCTACCTCGCTCAGGATACCAAACTCAATCGTTGGGTGGCATTGAAGTTTTTACCTGCCCAGTACGCTTCGGATGAAGAGTTCAAGATGCGTTTCAAGCGTGAGGCGCAAGCAGCAGCGGCTTTAAATCACCCCAATATCATAACCATTCATGAAGTTTCAGAATACGAAAGTAGGCCATACATCTGCATGGAATATGTGGAAGGGGAATTGTTAAAAGATTTAATTGCTGAAAAAGACCTTTCCATTGGCAAAGTTACTGATATTGCCATGCAGACTTGCGAAGGGTTGGCAAAAGCTCATCAGGCAGGAATCGTGCACCGGGACGTTAAGCCACAGAACATCCTGATAGACAGGGACGGTCGGGTGAGAATACTGGACTTTGGTCTGGCCAAGCTGAGAAGAGATGCCATGCTGACCCGGACCGGCTCGACAGTTGGCACGGTGGCTTATATGTCTCCAGAGCAAGCGCAGGGTGAAAAGGTTGACCATCGTTCGGACATTTTTTCCCTTGGAGTCGTCCTTTATGAGATGATCACCGGTCAGCTTCCTTTTAAGGGTGAGCATGAAGCTGCTTTAGTTTATTCGATTGTAAATGAGAATCCTGAGCCGTTAGCCAGGTATAAATCGGATGTACCAGGTGAACTGCAGAGGATAGTTGAGAAAGGGATGGAGAAGAACCGGGAGATGCGCTACCAGCATGTTGATGACCTTCGGGCTGATTTGAGTAAGCTTAGAGAAGAGGTCAAATCAGGGGTAACGAAAACGCTGGTGACCAGAGCCAAATCTTCGCCTTCCATAGCTGTGCTGCCGTTCACCAATTTGAGTGCGGACAAGGAGCAGGAGTACTTCTGCGATGGCATGGCTGAAGAGATCATTAATGCCCTGACTCACGTGGAAGACCTGCGCGTCGTTGCTCGGACTTCAGCTTTTGCTTTCAAATACAAGCGTGAGGATATCCGCGAGATTGGCAGGAAACTTAAAGTGGAGACGTTACTTGAAGGCAGCGTGCGGAAAGCAGGCAACCGTCTGCGTATCTCCGCCCAGCTTATCAATGTTGCCGACGGCTATCACCTCTGGTCCGAGCGATACGACCGTGACATGGAGGATGTCTTCGCTATTCAAGATGAAATCTCCCTGGCGATCGTCGATAAGCTGAAGCTTAAGCTTTTGGGGGGAGAGAAGGCAAAGCTGGTGAAACGTCATACGGAAGATCTTGGAGCGTATAACTTGTACTTGAAGGGCCGTTACTTTTGGAACAAGCGGACGGAACAGGGATATCAGAAAGCCCTGGAGTACTCCCAGCAGGCAATTGAAAGAGACCCGACCTATGCTTTGGCTTACGCAGGAATAGCCGACTGTTACGATCTCCTGGGGTGGTATGATTATCTTCCTCCTGAAGAGGCTTTCCCAAGAGCAAAAGCGGCAGCCGAGAAAGCGCTGGAGATGGATGAGACCCTCGCGGAAGCTAACGCTTCTTTGGGTTGGATTAGCGCAAACTATGATTGGGATTGGCTTGCTGCAGAAAGCAAATACAAACGAGCCATTGAACTCAATCCAAGCTATGCGACAGTTCACCAGTGGTATGCTGAGTATTTATCGTATATGGGCAGGCATGATGAGTCCATCGCAGAGGCTAAACGAGCCCAGGAACTGGATCCTCTCTCCATTATCATAAACAACGATCTTGGACAGGTGCTTTACTACGCACGCCAGTACGACCGGGCAATAGAGCAACTACAGAAAGCTCTAGAGTTGGACCCGGACTTTATCATCGCTCATTTTTTTCTTGCTTTTCTTTATGCACAAAAAGCAATGTATGGGGAAGCCATCGCAGAGGTTCAAAAGGCGATGAACCTTTCAGGAGGGGGCGATTTACTAATGGTAGCACAGCTGGGCACTATATATTCTTCTTCGGGAAGGAGAGATGAGGCCAAGAAGGTGCTCGATGAGTTGTACGAGCTATCAAAGCAGAGGTATGTATCACCGTTTTACATAGCATTAATATATGTGGGACTTCGCCAGAAAAATCAAGCATTCGAATGGCTAGAAAAAGCTTATGAGGAGCGTGACCACTGGCTGGAAACTCTCAAAGTACACCCAATGCTCGACAGCGTTCGCTCGGACCCCAGGTTCACTGCATTGCTCAAGAAAATGGGGTTAGAAAAATGATCCACCAAAAAGATGGCGGACAAGTCGGCAAAACCATTTCACATTACAAAATTCTCGAAAAGCTGGGCGAGGGTGGAATGGGTGTGGTCTACAAGGCCCAGGACACCAAACTTAAACGTACCGTTGCTCTGAAGTTTCTGCCGCCGGAGTTAACCCGCGACCCGGAAGCCAAGGAGCGCTTTGTCCACGAGGCGCAAGCGGCCTCGGCATTGGATCATCCCAACATCTGTACCATCCACGAAATTGACGAAGCAAATGGCCAAACTTTCATTGCAATGGCTTGCATTGACGGGCCCAATTTGAAGGAGAGAATCCAAGCCGGTCCGCTGAAACTGGATGAGACTTTAGACATTGCCATTCAGGTAGCTTGTGGTTTGCAGGCGGCGCACGAGAAAGGAATCGTTCATCGGGACCTGAAAAGCGCCAACATCATGATTACCTCCCAGGGTCAGGCGAAGATCATGGATTTCGGTCTGGCCAAATCCACAGGCCAGACCACTATCACCAGGACCGGTACGACCATGGGCACCCCAGCCTACATGTCGCCGGAACAAGCTCGGGGAGAGACCGTCGATCACCGAACAGACATCTGGTCATTCGGTGTGATGCTCTATGAACTAATCACTGGTCAACTTCCCTTCAAAGGGGAGCACGAGCAGGCAGTGATATATTCCATTTTGAATGTAGACCCTGAGCCAATTAATGAAGTGAAAAAAGAGGTTCCAGAAAGTTTACATACGATTGTGAAGAAATCCTTGGAAAAGGATCCTGCCCAGAGGTATCAAAGCGTGGGGGAGATGCTGACCGATTTACAGGCAGTGAAGAAGGGTTTTATAGTAACTAAGAAACCCCGGATTAAAAGAAAAAAAGATAGAATAATAAAGACCACAATTCTCATTTCCGTGGCTGTGGTTTTGGCTCTAATTTTGATGGTATTGCTTATGCGTCACAGAGAGGAGCAAATTCCAAGCAGGATTTCCAAAATCCCTGTCGGTGTAATGTTTTTTGACAACCAGACCGGTGAAGACAAATACGATTACCTGCGCAAGGTTCTGGCGGATATGTTAATTACCGATCTGGGTCAGTCGAGGTATCTGCAAGTCATGGCTTTCCCACGAATGTTTGATCTCTTGAAATCTCTGGGCTATGAAGATGTGGAAATCATTGACGCCTCTTTGGGGTTTGAGTTGTGTAAATTAGCAGGTGCTCATGTGATGGTGCTGGGAAGCCTTACCAAAAGCGGCGATACTTTTGTGATAAATACACAAGTTCTCGATGTGGATACAAAAGAGCAGATAGCCGCCTATAGGGTTACAGGTAAGGGTGAAAATAGCAGCCTGGGACATTTAGTGGACGACCTTACGGACAAGATCAAAAGGGGTATGGAGATTTCCATGAGAGAAATTCAACAAGAGAAGAAGGATATAACTGAACTTACCACCACCTCTTTAGAAGCATACAAATATTACTTCGCCGGACGAGAAGCCGCCTTTCGGATGTATAACCAAGAGGCCATCGACAATTTAGAAAAAGCAGTAGCTTTAGATTCTGCTTTTATAGAGGCTTACGATGTTCTGGCGCGGCAATATTATACTATCGGTGAGAATCTGAAGGCTATAAAAATCATTGAAAAAGTAAAATCATTCTCTGGCAAATTAACTGAGGAAAAATTAGTTGAAATTCTCGCGCTGGAAGCTTATATTAAGCACGATTGGGATCTGGCGATTGACTATTATAAAAGGTTAATAAGCATAAATCCAGAAAACATCGGTGCGCGTAACGATCTTGGTATGGTCTATTACCAGAAGAAAATGATGTATGATGAGGGTATATCCGAGTTTAAAAAGGTATTAGAACTTGATCCTCAAGGAGTTACGCATCGCGCCAGTTTTACTTACAATGTCCTCGGCTATGCCTATCTCCGCCAAGGAGAATTGGAGAAAGCCCATGCGGCTTTTGAAAAATATGTTGCTCTATTGCCAAATCAGCCTAGTCCCCTGAATTGTTTAGGGGAGTTCTACTTGATTGTTGGTAATTATGATCTGGCGATAGCTAATTTCCAGCGGGTCTTGGAAATAAAGCCTGATTTCCTTGAGTCCTATCTTAATCTCGGGGATACTTATTTGGCTAAAGGTATGTATAGCCAAGCACTGCGTTGTTACGAAAGATATCTTGCTTTGCCCCTCAGTGAAGTTAGACAGGCGGAGGGTTATTTCTGCTTGGCCAATCTCCATTTCTTAAAGGGTGAATATGCTCAAGCTATTCAAGAATGCCGACAGGCCTTAGAACTTAATCCGCAGATGATAGAAGCCCACTGGATTCTGGGTTTGACCTTTGTCAAAAAAGAAATGTTTGATCAAGCTGAATCTGAGGTCTTAACCATTAAAGGATTAATAGAAAAAAAGAAAGCCGAGGAGTTAAAAGCATATTATTATCATCTTTTAGGTAAGTTGTCCCTCAGTAAAGGTCTTTACCAGCAGGCATTGGAGAATTTAAATAAGGCGGCCAATATCAAGTCCTTAGAGCGCACATTTTATGTTAATGCTCTAGGGGAGGCTTATTTTAAGATAGGGGAATTGAATAAAGCGGTAGAAAAATCTGAAGCTGTCCTTGAAATCAATCCAAATTATGCGCAAACTCACTTTTTGTTTGGTCTGGTTTACGAGAAAAAAGGCAGAAAAGAAAAGGCAAGGCAACATTTTCAAAAATTTATGGAAATTTGGAAAGATGCGGAGGAATATCTACCGCAGTTTGTAGAAGCCAAGAAGCGACTTGAAGAATTATAAAGCCCCATCAATTCGATTCCTGCTTACAGGGTATTGCAAAAAAGAATTAGAAAAAGGAGGTGATGTGAATGGCTAAACTAACAAAGCAAGACTGGGAGAAGCTCAAAGCTGACAAGGTAGCCTTCTCGACAATGCCTCAAAAGCTCTTCAAAGCGTTGTTGGACAAAGTATATGGTCCTAAAGGCAACCCAGGAAGTGATTCCGCAAACCCAGGCGACTTCGATGACACTGATGAGCTGATGATCTATCTGGCTCGTTCAGAGCCGCCCATCCAACCTGGAGTTATTTAAAAGCCGAAACGAAAGGAGAGCCGCCTATTGGCCCGTAGCATCGATGGAATAAAAACCGGAGGGGGCAGGTTGCGATCTCTCTTTGCAGGAATCGAATTTTTTTGAATTTTGGATTTCGTCATTGTTGTAAAATAAGGGTCTTCCCCTTCAGGATGAATCCAAAAGAGTTGCTAATGCATAACCCTACATTTGCACCAAAAAGCAAAAGCATAGCTTTTTCCAACCTCCCAGACGAGCAGACGCTCCCGTCTGGGGGTCTCCGTCACCTCCTTTGTCCCCCTCTCCATTTTCCGCACGATCCATGGGACATGGAGAGGGGATAGGGGGTGAGGTATCAATTAACTCTATTATCATTATGCCAGCTTTGTTAAGTTCTTAAGATTCTCATCATTATCAAAAATTTCAGCCACCAAAGTGGAGAAGAATCTAAAATAATTATTGGAGTTCTGACATCGTATTAACTGTGGAGTTTCTATCTCCTGGATTAAAATTAGGAGAATTAGAACGAAAGGAAACCTGTTATAGAGAACAACGAAAAGCTTTTTGATCCCTGGCAAGACGCCGACAAAGATTTGTCCGAATTCTGGATCCGTAGGATCAGAACTGGTTGGTGCTTAAGCGTGCCTTAAGAATTTATACAGATTGCGTTAATATGATTGGCAAAATCATATCCCACTACAAGATCCTCGAAAAACTGGGCGAAGGCGGCATGGGTGAGGTTTACCTTGCCCAGGATACCAAACTCAATCGTCGGGTGGCGTTGAAGTTTTTGCCTGCCCAGTTAGCTTCGGATGAAGAGTTCAAGGCGCGTTTCAAACGCGAAGCACAGGCGGCGGCAGCTTTGAATCATCCCAACATAATCACCATTTATGAGGTCGCGGAATACGAAAGTAGGCCATATTTCGCCATGGAATATGTGGAAGGGGAATTGCTAAAGGATTTGATTACCAGGAAAGACCTCTCCATTAACAGAGTTATTAATCTGGCCATGCAGATTTGTGAGGGATTGGCTAAAAAGCTCACGAGGTGGGGATAGTTCGTCGAGACGTGAAGCCGCAGAACATCCTGATAGACAAGGACGGTCGGGTGAGAGTACTTGACTTTGGTCTGGCCAAGGCGAAAAGAGATGTGACCTTGACCCAGGCTGGCTCGACGCTTGGCACGGTGGCGTACATGTCTCCGGAGCAAGCTCAGGGAATTGAAGCTGATCAGCGTTCGGATATTTTTTCCTTCGGTGTGGTATTATACGAGATGATCACAGGACAACTCCCCTTTACAGGTGAGCATGAAGCCGCGATAATCTATTCTATTATAAATGAGTTACCTGAACCATTGGCAAGGTATAAAGCGGATGTGCCAGACGAACTGCAGCGGATAGTTGAGAAAGGAATGGAGAAGAACCTAGGGATGCGCTATCAGCATGTTGATGACCTTGGGGCTGATTTGAGAAAGCTCAGAAAGAAGATTGAATCTAAAGCTATGAAAGAACAAACTGCCGACACAGAAGCCGTACCCTCCGTTGCCGTGCTTCCATTCGTTAATATGAGTCCGGATCCGGAGAATGAGTACTTCGGCGACGGGCTGGCTGAAGAACTCATTAATGCACTGACCCAACTGAAAGGGTTACGTGTCGCCGCACGAACTTCCGCTTTCCGATTCCGAGGAAGAGAATTGGACATCAGAGAAATCGGCAGACAACTCAGTGTCAGTACAATATTGGAAGGGAGTGTTCGCAAGGCTGGGAGCAGACTCCGGATAACCGCCCAGTTGATCAATGTAGAGGACGGCTACCATCTCTGGTCAGACCGGTATGATCGGGAGATGGCAGATATTTTCGCGATTCAGGACGAGATCGCCCTTGCCATAGTAGAGCAGTTGAAAGTTAAGCTTGTGAGGAAACCGGAAGCGCCACTGGTAAAACGCTATACCGAAAACCTCGAAGCCTATAGCTTTTATCTGAAGGGTCGCTACTACTGGAACAGCCTGACTCCGGAAGGATGGGAGAAGAGCTTTGAGTGTTATCAAAAGGCAATCGAGATCGATCCAACGTACTCTTTAGCATACGTAGGACTCTCTATTTGGTATCAGAGCCTGGCATTCTGGGGGGATGTACCACCGAGCCAGGCGTTTCCTAAATCAAGGGAGTTAGCACAAAAGTCAATTGAACTTGATGATACCATTTCCGATGCCCACAACTGTTTAGCTGTTATCTATGCAACCTATGATTGGAACTGGTCGGCTGCCGACCGGGAATTCAAACGAACCCTGGAATTGGACCCATTAAATGCATTGGGTTATGCGAATTACGCCATATGTTTGGCAGACCAGAAGCGATTCGAGGAAGCACTTATTCATGCAAGGCTGGCTCAAAAACTGGATCCTCTTTCGAGCATGGTTAATACGTGGACAGCGATGATCCTCACATATGTGGGACAATACGAAGAGGCCGTCGGCGAACTGCAGAATGTTATCGCAAAAGATCCTGACTTCTGGCAGCCTCACTTATGGCTCGGTATTACATTTGTGTTTCGATCCAGGATCAGGGAGGCAGTATCAGTGGTTAAAAAAGCAGTGGAACTTTCAGGAGGAGCCTCCATAGCGATGGCCATGCTTGCCTGTTTTTATTCTCTGTCTGGCCGGTTGCAGGAAGCGGAGGATCTGTTTAAGAGTTTACAGGAAAGATCGAAGCATACGTACGTTCCACCCACTTTTTTTGTATGGATTCATTTGACTCGCAATGAGGTGGACGAAGCATTCCGCTGGCTGCAAAAAGCTGCCGAAGAACACGATCCGTGGATCTGTTGGTACGGGATAGGTCCTAGTGTACTTCGTGCGGGCGATCCTCGATTCGATGCTCTTTTGAAAAAGGTTGGATTGGTAGTATGATTGGTAAAGTCATTTCACATTACAAAATCCTCGAAAAGCTCGGCGAAGGGGGCATGGGCGAGGTTTATCTTGCAGAGGATACCAAACTCAATCGTCGGGTGGCGTTGAAGTTTTTGCCTGCCCAGTTAGCTTCGGATGAGGAGTTCAAGGAGCGTTTCAAACGCGAAGCACAGGCGGCGGCTTTAAATCATCCCAACATCATCACCATTCATGAAGTTGCGGAATATGAAAATAGACCATATATCGCCATGGAATATGTGGAAGGGGAGTCGCTCAAGAATTTAATTACCAAGAAAGACCTATCCATCAACAAAGTCATTGATCTAACCATGCAGATTTGTGAGGGATTGGCTAAAGCTCATCAGTCAGGAATAGTTCATCGAGACGTTAAACCACAGAACGTCCTGATAGACAAAGACGATCGGGTGAGAATACTAGACTTTGGACTAGCCAAGCTGAAAAGGGATGCCATGTTAACCCAGATCGGCACGACCCTGGGCACGGTTGCCTACATGTCGCCGGAGCAGACACGAGGGGAAGAGGTCGATCACCGAACGGACATTTGGGCTCTGGGTGTTGTTCTTTATGAAATGCTTGCCGGGCAGATGCCCTTCAAAGGTGAGCATGAGCAGGCGGTTATATATTCCATTTTAAATGTGGACCCACAGCCGATGCTCGATCTGCGCACGGGATTGCCGAGGGAACTGGGACAAATCGTCTACAGAGCTTTGGCAAAAGATCCCGGTGAACGTTACCAGCTAATGAACAACCTGCTAGTCGATTTAAGACAGCTTAAGAACGAGCTCGAATCAGGGATAACGAAAACAATGCTGACCAAAGAAAAGCCTTCGCCTTCCATTGCCGTGCTGCCGTTCAACAATTTGAGTGCGGACAAAGAACAAGAGTACTTCTGCGACGGCATGGCTGAAGAGATCATAAACGCCCTGACGCACCTGGAAGGTTTGCGCGTGGTTGCCCGAACCTCGGCATTTTCATTTAGAGGTAAAGAGATAGACATCCGCGAGATTGGCAGGAAACTGAACGTGAGGACGGTGCTTGAAGGGAGCGTGCAGAAAGCAGGGAACCGGATACGCATCACGGCGCAACTGGTGAATGTAGCTGACGGTTATCATCTTTGGTCCGAGAGATACGATCGCGACATCGGTGAACTATGCTGCCCCGAAGACATCTTCGCCATCCAGGATGAGATATCCTTAGCGATTGTAGATAAGTTAAAGGTCAAACTTCTGGGGGGAGAGAAAGCAAAACTGGTGAAACGTCATACAGAAGATCTTGGAGCGTACAACTTTTACTTAAAGGGACGATATTTCTGGAATAGACGCTATGAAGGAGGTCTTCAAAAAGGCATAGAGTGCTTCCAGCAGGCGATTGAAAAAGACCCTCTCTACGCGCTTGCCTACGCAGGAACAGCCGACTGCTATGTCTTGCTGGGACATTATGGTTGGTTGCCTCCAAAAGAGGCTTACCCCCGAGCAAGAGCTGCGGCGGAAAAGGCGCTGGAGATTGACGATACGCTTGCCGAGGCTCACGCCTCAATGGGCTGGATTCGGACCTTTCATGATTGGGACTGGGCTGCTGCCGAAAATGAATTCAGGCGAGCCCTTGATCTCAACCCAAACTATGCAACAGGTCACGAATGGTATGCCGTACATCTAGGCAATATAGGTCGATTGGATGAAGCAATTGCGGAAGTGAAGCGAGCTCTTGAGTTAGATCCCCTTTCGCTCATCATAAACGCGATTGAAGGACTTGCTTACACGTGGTCGCGGCAGTACGACAAAGCCATAGATAAGTGCCGCAAAACGCTCGAAATGGACCCGAACTTCTTATTGGCATATCTTTTCCAGGCATGGGCATATGCTGCGAAAGGAATGTGGGAGGAAACGATCACTTCTGCCCAGAAGGCCGTCACTCTTTCAGGAGAAGGCCCATTTGCATTATGGACCCTTGGAATTGCTTATGCAATGTCAGGCCAAGAGAATCAGGCACTAAAAATGCTCGATCGATTGGATGAGCTTTCGAAGCAAAGGTATGTTTCGCCTTACTGCAAAGCTATGATCTACGTGGGACTTGGCGATATGGATCAAGCATTTGATTATCTGGAAAAGGCTTATTTAGAACGCGAATCTTTCATGGCTACAATCAATACTTTACCTTTTTTTGACAACGTGCGCTCAGACCCGAGATTCAAGGCACTGCTGAAGAAAATAGGGTTAGAAAAATGATAGGTAAAGCCATTTCACATTATAGAATCCTTGAAAAGCTGGGCGAAGGCGGGATGGGTGAGGTTTATCTTGCCCAGGACACCAAGCTTGATCGTCGGGTGGCATTGAAGTTTTTACCTGCCCAGTTAGCTTCGGATGGAGAGTTCAAGGAGCGTTTCAAACGTGAAGCACAGGCGGCGGCAGCTTTGAATCATCCTAACATCATCACCATCCATGAAGTTGCAGAATACGAAAGTAGGCCATATATCGCCATGGAGTATGTAGAAGGGGAACCATTAAAGGACTTAATTACCAAGAAAGACCTCCCCATCAACAAAGTAATTGATATTTCTATGCAAATTTGTGAAGGTCTGGCAAAAGCTCATCAGGCGGGCATTATACATCGAGACATCAAACCACAAAACATCCTGTTAGACAAAGACGGTCGAGTGAGAATACTAGACTTTGGACTGGCCAAGCTGAAAAGGGCTGCCATGTTAACCCAGATCGGCACGACCCTGGGCACGGTTGCCTACATGTCACCGGAGCAGGCTCAGGGCAAAGAGGCTGACCCTCGAAGCGACATCTTTTCCTTTGGAGTAGTGTTGTACGAGATGATCACCGGCAAGCTTCCGTTTAAGGGTGAGCATGAGGCTGCAGTGATTTACTCCATTGTAAACGAGAATCCAGAGCCATTAGCCAGGTATAAATCGGATTTGCCAGATGAACTGCAACGGATCGTTGACAAAGCAATGGAGAAGAACCCAGATATGCGCTACCAGCATGTTGATGACCTTGGGGCTGATCTGAGAAAGCTCAAGGTAGAGGTCGAATCGGGGGTAACGAAAACGCTGATGACTAAAGCCAAGCCCTCGCCTTCGATAGCTGTGTTGCCCTTCACTAATTTGACTGCTGACAAGGAACAGGAGTACTTCTGCGACGGGATGGCCGAGGAGATCATCAACGCCCTGACCCACGTGGAAGGTTTGCACGTGGTTGCTCGGACCTCAGCCTTCTCCTTCAGGGGCAAAGAAGTGGATGTCCGAGAGATTGGAAGGAAGCTGAACGTGGGAGCGGTGGTCGAGGGGAGCGTCCGAAAGGCGGGGCATAAGTTACGCATCAGCGTGCAACTGGTGAAGGTAGCTGACGGTTACCGTCTCTGGTCTGAGAAATACGATCGCCATACAGGTGAAGAGTGCTGCCCTGAAGACATCTTTTGCATCCAGGACGAGATATCCATGGCGGTTGTGGACAAGCTGAAGGTCAAGCTTTTGGGAAAAGAGAAGGAAAAACTCATCAAGCGTCGTACAGAAGATCTTGACGCTTATAGCCTATATTTGAAGGGCCGCTACTTCTGGAACAAGAGAACTGAGGAGAGTCTGCGAAAAGCCGTCCACTACTTCGAGCAAGCGATCGAAAAGGACCCGGGCTATGCGCTGGCATACGCCGGCTTGGCGGATTCCCACATTTTGCTTGCGGAATATAGTCTCCTCCCGCCCAAGGACGCTTTCCCAAGGGCGAAGGCAGCAGTAATGGAGGCTCTGGAGATTGACGAGACACTCGCCGAAGCACATACATCGTTAGCATTCATTAAAACGCTCAACGATTGGGACTGGATCGGTGCTGAGAAGGAATTCAAGCAAGCAATTGAGTTCAACCCCGGTTATGCGACCGCTCACCAGTGGTATGCTGAACATTTAACGATGACGGGACAGTATGCGGAAGCCATTGCAGAGTTCAAACGGGCGCAAGAGCTTGATCCGCTTTCGTTGATCATAGGCGTAGCGTCGGCAGTCACTCTCTTCTGCGGAACTCGCCGGTATGACCGGGTCATGGAAGAATGCCAAAAGGTGCTGGAGATGGACCCGAACTTCGGCGGGGCGCTCAATGTCCTTGGGATGGTCTATAGGGAAAGGGCGATGTATGAGGAAGCTATCGAGGCATTCCAAAAGGCGAGAACCTTCGATGAAGGTAACACGTGGGTAACGGCTGAGCTCGGACACGCCTATGCAGTATCGGGAAACAGGAGCGAAGCGCAAAAGGTGCTCGACGAACTGGAGCAACTGTCGAAACGAAGCTATGTCCCTCCAGACAACATAGCATTAGTCTATTTGGGCTTTGGTAAGAAAAACCTGACGTTCGAATATCTGGAAAAGGCATATGAGGATCGCTCTGTTGGACTGTCCTGGCTCAAGGCGGATCCTATTTTCGACAGCCTGCGCTCGGACCCGAGGTTCATTAAATTGTTGAAGAAAGTGGGGTTGGAAAAATGATCCACCAAGAAGATGGCGGACAAGTCGGCAAAACCATTGTGCACATTATAGGATTTTGAAGAATTATGTACGGACAGGACTTGCCTCGCACTGATCCCGCCTGTGGCGGGGGAGAAGGGTTCACCCTGAAGGGGACGGGGGGTGAGGTCTTTCTTGATGCTTCGGAAATAGGAATTCCTCAAAGCTAAAACAGTCCCGCATTTACTAGTACCAATATGTCAGAAAATCTCTTGTTTTTTTCAAACTCCCTTTATATACTCATGGGGTAAACAAGAACGGGAGAGGTAAATTGAATAAGAGATTTAGTTTTCCTGCATGGACCATTTTGTTTTTTCTCTGGTTTGCATTTCTCTATATTTCTTCCGGATACAGCTTCGACAGAAAGACACCTGTGGAAATTCCGCCTCACTCCGCTCATCATCCCCCTTTTCCCCCCAAAGGTGATGCTGGCTTTTGCACGATTCAATATGATAATGATTCGGTTGCCTACTATTTTAACCTATTCGAAGCAGGAGACGGAATAGCAGTTTACATGGACCCGGAATTCTGTGGTTTTGACAGTACCTATCCTTTCAAGCTCACTAACGTGCATTTTTACCTTCTTGATCCCAGTGATCCTCCATATTTTGTCTGGCCGGTGGAGATTAAAGTGAGGATTCTGAACGTTTATGCTAGTGAGGATACGTTGATGCCTGGTATCCGTCGTTATGACAAGACCTATACCATTCCCTTTGACTCAGCTTACCATCCGGCAACCCACCCCAACCCCATTAACCTAACACTGGACGAGGTTTGGTGCGTAGATACCACTTTCTTTCTCGAAATCATCTATACCGGAGGAACCGAGGAGCCTTATCCCAGCCTGGTCATAACCGATATAACTGATCGTCCCGACGTCAATCATAACTGGGTCTTTTGGAATGGGGATTATGTTGAATGGTATGATTTCTGGGAGCCGTGGGCAACCCCTGGCAGGGCGATCATTCGAGTCACCGGGTATCCATATGCCATAGACTGTTATTTGTGCTGGGATTGGATGTCCAAAACCACCCAGGCTCCCAACGGGATGCCGGACTTTGATCAATACCAGTTCGGAGAAACTTCAGCCTTTTGTGGCCCTACCGCGGTGGCGAACTGTCTGGTATGGCTTGATGCCATACCTTCCATATCAGATCCGGACAGCCTGATTCGATTACTCTCCGATTATTTTTACACCGATCCAGATAGCGGAACCCTGGTGGATTCAATTAAAGCTGGTTTGGATTCCCTTTTTACTGATTACGGTCTGAATTTGTATGACACTACTCTTAAAAAACCAACTTCTTCCGAGATCTTGGACTCCCTTGAAAAGTCAGTCAATATTGTGCTCCTTTTGGGACTGTGGCAGAAGATAGATGATACCTGGTGTCGCATAGGAGGGCACTATGTCTCCCTGGCTGGTGGGTGCCCCGACTCTTTGGTCGCCCTAAGCGATCCGGCAGTAGACAATGCAGAAACAGGAGCGAGGGGAAGGTTTCTGCCACCCCATTATCCACATCCAATCGATCACACCCTTCATAACACTAAAGGCTTTATCTCCCATGATGTATATGTTTCAGATACCCTATCGGTGGGTCCTTATGCGGATACGGAATTATGGAGGCTTAAAGATTATTACGATGGGAACCTGCCCTGGCTTTCCCAATTTGAGGGGCAGAATTTTCAGCCGGAGCAAGAGCAATACAGACACGATTACGATTCCACAAAAACTTTGTATGCGGTGGTGGAGTATGCCATCATGATCTTGGAAAAGTCCACCCTGGTGGCTGAAGAAGAGGAGGTGGAAACTCCTAAATATTTTGAGCTACATCAGAGCTTTCCCAATCCCTTCAATGACCATACAATAATTAAATATAACCTATCGAAAGCAATCGATGTATCGCTGGTGATCTACAATATCTTAGGGCAGAAGGTCAGAACCTTGGTAAGAAAAGAAAGACAGAGCGGATTGAAGACGGTGATCTGGGATGGGAAGGATGACCGGGGAAGGGATTTAAGCTCCGGCATTTATTTTTATCAACTGCAGGCAGGGAAGCTCACCCAAACCAGGCGGATGGTTTTGCTGAAATAGGTCAGCAGACTCGTCGTGAAGGCTTGTCCTGAAGGATTAAGCGGATGGGGTCAACGGATGTAACGGATTAAACGGATGAGGATTCCCGGAGCAAAAAGGCTCTAATTGCTTCAAAACCTTATCCCATGGATCTTAAGACGATCCTGAAGAAAAAGATCGAAAAAAAATCATCCTCTGGAAAATAAATCCCTTGCATTTTCTGAGAGCATCTTTATATTTGGAAAAATTGAGGATTTGGAATCAGAACGACAAAGGGAGAGAAAAAAATTGTACGGGTCAGATTTATCCGACCCGAAAAAGGAGGTGATAGAAGAAGCGGTGTAAAGCAAGTGTCCATCCTCAACCTGAAACCTTAACCAGGCTTCAAAGCCTGAAAAGGAGAAAAGCAATGAAACAGAAGCTAACGCTTTTAATGGTGGCGACCTTACTGTTTGGCGTTGTTTTTTCTATCAACTCAGGCGCCTGGTCTTTTGAAAAGCAAATCCCCAATCGGATTCCAGAAGACCAAATTGTCTCTCAGCCTTTTGAGGGTTTTGAAAAATCTGGCACCTACTGCGAGATTTTCAACGACTTCAATAGTCCCGACAGTTACTATGGGGGCTTCGATTCAGGAATGGGTTTCGCTGTATTTATGAATCCGGCACAATGTGGTGAATCCCCCTATCCTTTCGAGATCACCGACGTTCATTTCTACCTTTACGATTATCCGGACCCTAACTGGCCCGTAGCCTTACAAGTTAATATAAGGGATTCAAATCAAGGTGACAGTTGTTCTGGACCACAGGATGTTTTATGTTCCGAAGACTTCAGCGTTGACAGTGATACGGCTTACCCCTACATGATGACTCTAAACCTGAGCAACCCCTGCTGCGTAAATCAACCATTTTTCTTAGAGATAGTATACACCGAACCGCGTGACCCTGCGCATCCGCACCCCAGCCTGTTGATGGATCCTGATGCCTATCCGGCGGATACCTGTGACAACTGGATGCTATATTCTGATCAACAATATTACGAATGGTATGATATTTGGTCTCCTCCGCCTCCCGGGGACGCCATCATCCGGGCGACCGGATATACCAATGACCCGGAGTGTGGTGAGGATACGTGTTGGTATTGGAAGGCGGACAAACCAGAGCAGGAACCATTCCCTGCTCCCAGCGGCATGCCGGACTTTGACCAGAACCAGGCTCAGTGGATAGCTTACTGCGGACCCACCGCGGTGGCAAACTGTCTGTGGTGGTTCAACTCCGTCCCTGTTGGGATGACCCCTCCACAGTTGATCGAGCTATTGGCAGGATATTTCCATACTAATCCCACCTGGGGAACCTATGTTGACACCATGCAGATGGGACTGGATCAATATTTCGAGGACTATGGATTTGAGCTTCAGGAAACCACCTTCGTCGAGCCTGATTTCTACGAGATGGAGGATTCACTCAAAGTTTGTCAGGACATTATCCTGCTTATAGGTTTCTGGTGGTCGCCGGATGGTTATGAGTGGTACAGAGAAGGTGGACATTTTGTCACCATGGCCGGAGTATGCTCCGAATCTTTGAAGATCGCCATAAGCGATCCGGACAACGATGGAGCGGTGGGCGGTGCCCCTGGCAGGGTCAGGCCACCAGGCCACCCGGTACCCGGACAATATGGGCCTACACTGCACAATGACCCAACCTACGTCTCCCACGACATATACGACTGCGATCTTGCCCCTGCCTTCCCCAGCCCGGGCAACCCTCACTGGGAGATTAATTACCCCTGGCCAGCACCAGGCAAGTACACTGGCATGAATGTTCCGAACAAATACAGAGTTGTCACCAAACCGGCACCTAAAGACGTGGTGTATTATGCCACCGAGGTTGAATTTGCTGTGATGATCTGCCCCAAACCATCCAACGCGGTGGAGGGAGAAGAGCAAGGTGCGTTGACTCCGAAGGATTTTGAGCTTTATCAGAACTTTCCCAATCCATTCAACAACGAAACCCTCATAAAGTTCAATCTGCGGAAATCGGCTGAGGTGACCTTAGCGATTTACAACATCCTGGGACAGAAAGTGAGGACTCTGGTAAAGGGACGCATGGACGCAGGTTCCCAAGTTGTCAGTTGGGATGGAAAGGATGAAAAAGGCAATGACCTATCCAGCGGAATCTATTTCTACCAGCTAAAAGTCCGCAGGATTCATGGGACCGGTGAGGTGACAGAGACCAAACGTCTGGTGTTTCTGAAGTAGTCAACGGATTAAACGGATGCAACGGATTTTATTGGAATGAGCTATGCAGCTACTGTTGGGGCAGGGGTTAAACCCCTGCCCCAACGCTTTATGCAACAAGTTCTGATAGTTCTTCTGATCAGGTTGAATCAGCCCCTCCTCTCTATTGAGCGTTGCCTAATCTTTTTCTCAAAAAGTGTATGATTTGTGTTTGGTCTCCACAACAGAATTTTAAAAATACCTTGATATTTCTTAATGCTGGAGTTAAATTACTCCAGCATTTTTTTGAGGACAATGCGAGCAAGATGCCCGATTTATCCATGAGGAAGTCTGAGTTTTCCGCTCCGCTTTTAAGCTTTTATCATTTGGTGGGTTTATTGTGTTGCTGTTAAATCCTGATCTTTGTGGAGAGTGTGGGGGATGTGTGGCGGTCTGTTCTGTTGGAGCCTTGAAACTTCTTCCTTCCGGGCTAAAAATTAAACATAGTCTGTGCACCTTGTGTGAAAACTGCGTGATCTTCTGCCCCACAGGTGCGTTGCAGATAAAGACTGTCGAAGGTAAAACTTTCCCCTCTCAAACGAAAATATCCGATCTGAAGAATGAATGATAAATTCGATTGCATAGTGGTGGGAGCGGGTCCCGCCGGATCTGTGGCGGCAAAAACTCTGGCTGAAAGAGGTGTGGAGGTCTTGCTTCTGGAAAAGCACCCACAGATAGGGGTGCCCCTTGCGTGTGCTGAGGCTGTCAGCGTTTCAGGTTTAAGTAAATTTGTCAAACCAGATCCTGAATGGATCAGTACCCAAATTCACAAGGTGCTTTTAGTCTCTCCTTCAAATGAAAAGTTAACAGTACATCATCCCCATGCCGGCTTTGTTTTGACCAGAAAGATTTTTGACAAAAGATTGGCGCAAAAAGCCTCTTCCCTGGGAGCAAGTGTTAAAGTGAATTGTTGTGCGGTGGGTCTTTTAAACCACAAGAGGGATGGTTTTTGTGGGATTAGGGTGTTAGAAGATGGTAAGGAGAAGGAGTATGGGACAAAGGTTATCATCGGGGCGGATGGGGTAGAATCCTGGGTCGCCCGCTGGGCGGGAATAGACTCTTCCCTAAAGCTGGATCAAATAGAATCATCCGCTCAGTATCTTCTGGGAGAGGTGGAGGTGGAGCCGGATCGCATGGAGCTTTACCTGGGGCGATCCGTAGCTCCGGGAGGATATGCCTGGGTCTTCCCCAAAAGTGAAAATACCGCCAATGTCGGCTTGGCTATAACGCCGGATCGAACCACAAACAAAACCAAAGAATTTTTGGACCAATTTATGCAGAAAAGATTTTCCAGCTTCAGGGTAATTGAATTCATCATGGGCGGTGTTCCCGCCTTCGACAGAAAAATGAGTCTGGTTAAAAAGAATGTGCTTCTGGTGGGAGATGCAGGCAGGCTGGTGGATTCCCTCTCCGGTGCTGGAATATCAAATGCTCTGCTCTCCGGAAAAATCGCCGGGGAGGTGGTGAGCCAATTTGTTAAGGAGGGAGGATCTGCATTTTCCACTCTGAGACGATATGAAGAAGAGTTTTTGAAAGAAAAAGGACGAGAGCTGAGATTTTATTCTTATTGTCGGGCGATATTTTTGAAGATGACAGACGAGGATTTCGATACGGCGGTTTCCTTTTTGAAGGAGTATTTTGGGGATAGGGTGATCACCGCAATCCAGCCCATTGCGTTGATCAAGCTGATTCTGAGATCAAATCGTCGGCTTCTGCGTCTGCTCAGGCATCTGGTCTGGTAATTTGCCGGCGTGTCGCCTCTTCGAAATTACTGCGTGACGGGCGCAGATTTCTTTTGCACCAGCTTGGTCAATCGGGACTTGATACGAGAAGCTTTGTTGGGATGGATAGCCCCTTTTTTGGCAGCTTTGTCCAAAAATGAGACAGCTTCTTTTAAAGAAGCCTCTTCAGGTGAAGCTTCCGTCTTCTTAACCAAAGTCTTTATTCGGGATTTGATGGCTGTGTTTCTTACGTTCGACTTTTTGCTGGTTCTGAGCCTTTTTTTGACTGACTTATGTATGGCCAATGCTTTTCTCCTTGTTTTTTGTGATCATACTTTTTACAATCCATGAAATATAGAGTTAAAACCATATTTGTCAAGCTCAAAAAGCACTATCTTACGGAGAATTTGATTTTGTAGTTGCCCAATTTATTGGGCATGATCGTGCCTCTTTATTTTGCTGGGTATGAAATTTTTGCCATTATTTTGTTCTTATCCACTTTTTTTAAAAACCTCTCCCCCTTTGTCCCCCTCTCCATACAATGGAGAGGGGGAGATAGGGGGTGAGGTAAACCCCAAAACCTTTGTTATTCATCTTGTCAGACACAACCATTTAAATCTTTGTGATGACTTCAAATTCCGAACAAGATAAAATCGCCCGATCCACCGGCGTCGTCAGTTCGGCTACATTTCTGTCTCGTGTATTAGGTTTGATTAGGGAGCAGGTTTTTGCCTATCTTTTTGGAGCTGGTTTTGCCACGGACGCCTTCATCGCCGCCTTCCGCATACCCAACCTGTTGCGGGATCTGTTTGCGGAAGGTGCCCTCTCCTCTGCCTTTATCCCGGTTTTTACCGATCATCTGACCAACCAGGGAAAGGAGAAAGCGTGGGAGTTAGCCAATTTAGTGTTGAACCTGCTTTTGATCACCCTGTGCGTGATTGTGATTTTCGGGATCATCTTTTCACCATATATTGTTCAACTTATCGCTCCTGGATTTGGTAAAGAGGTGGGTAAGCAGGAGCTGACCACGCTTCTTTCCCGGATCATGTTTCCCTTTCTTCTCCTCATCGCCTTAGCCGCCTTAGCCATGGGAATTCTGAATACCTTCAGGCGTTTTGGTGTCCCGGCTTTGGCTCCCACCATGTTCAATCTGGGAATGATCGCAGGAGGGCTTTTTCTCTCTCCCTTGTTTGACCCACCCATCATAGGAATGGCTTTAGGGGTGCTTTTGGGTGGATTGGGACAACTGGCTATTCAATTGCCTACCTTAAGAAAGATAGGCTTCAGGTATCGATTCAAGATAAATCTCCGTCATCCCGGAGTCAAAAGAATCCTTTTTCTGATGGCGCCGGCAACTTTGGGACTTGCCTCCACTCAGGTTAATATATTTGTCAACACCCTGATTGCCTCTTTACTTCCCCAGGGAAGTGTGTCCTATTTAAATTACAGTTTCCGGCTGATGCAGTTCCCCATCGGCGTGTTTGGGGTGGCAGTGGCAACGGTAACTTTCCCTATCATCTCCGCTTATGCGGCTAAAAAGGAGATGGGAGAGTTTCTTACCACGTTCAGCTCATCCTTGAAATTAGTTTTCTTTCTGACCATCCCCTCAGCTGTGTTTTTAGCGGTGGCATCCCAGCCGGTCATCTCGGTTTTGTTCCAACACGGCAAGTTCACTTTTCTTGATACTGTGGCAACCTCTCAGGCCTTGACGTTTTACTGTATCGGGCTATTCGCTTATTCTTCTGTGAGACTAACCGCCTCCACCTTCTATTCTATGGGTGACACCAAAACCCCGGTCAAGACCAGCGCGGTGGCGGTAGCAGTAAACATCATTTTGAGTCTTCTTTTAATGGGACCTTTAGGATTTAAAGGGTTGGCGCTGGCGGCTTCTGTTGCCGCCATGACCAATCTGCTTTTGCTTCTTAAGATTTTGGACAAACGAATTGGACCAATTGATAGAAAAGATATTGGAGGCACGTTTTTCAAGATATTATCTTCAGCCGGCTTGATGGGAGCAACCATATGGATTTACCTGAAATACTTTGGGCTGAATTTAGAGACCGCACAGCTGCCCGCGAAAATCCTGGGGCTTCTGATCATTCTGATCTTGGGACTTATCGGCTATTGGGTCTTTTCTTATCTCCTGAGATTGAAGGAGCTCGATCGCATACTGGAGCTGTTAAAGATAAAGAAATCGAGATGAGTGTTTTTGTCATGATTTGTTTTGTCAAAAGGCCTTAAGCTTAGCGACCTTTTAGTAATTAAGAAATAGATTGGAAGACAATGAGATCAATTAGGCCCAAACGCAAAAAGTCTTTTGGAAATCTTCATGCCATAATTCTGATTGCAGTAGTATATTTGATAAGTCTTGGCCTTCTGGAAAAACGTGGTTTCTGGAATGTGGACAACGCCAACAAATTCATCCAGCTTCAGGCAATTGTCAATAGCAATTACACAGATTACTCAATCCCCTGGCCAGGAAGCGCTGTCGATCCCAATTTTGAGTACAATCCCCTTCCGCATCCCTTCTCAGCCGTCAAAGATCACAAACTGTTTTCCATTTACTCACCCATCTTTGCCATCGTCTCCTCTCCGTTCCTCCGAATCTGCGGGTTTTGGGGTCTATACATACTTCCTCTGGCTTTTTCCATACTCCTGCTCTTCGGACTTGTAAGTATGTTAAATACAATGGGGTGCGAAAAATCAGCCCGGAACTATGCAGTTCTTATTGCCGGGCTCTGTACCCCCATCTGGTTTTACAGCGTTGTCTTCTGGGAACACATCATTGCTGTATCTCTCTGCGTTTGGGGGATTTCGTTTGTCTTGAAATTCTTGAAGTCCGGCTCCGGGAAGTACCTGATTCTTGGAGCCGTAACGTCGACTTTTAGCATTTACTTCAGAGATGAACTATATCTGTTTGGTGCGGTGCTTTTTGGTGCCGTGCTGCTGGGCCGTTCCAAGGATAGGCTTAAGACAGGGGTAATATTTCTTTTTGGCATGATAATCGTCCTAATACCGCTTTGGGTGATGCAATGGAAAACAATTGGGCATCCCCTTGGCTTTCATATTGGAAGTCATCTGTTTTCTGCGTCCTCAATTGCCGAGCATGTTTCAGACAGGCCACAGGTTCTTTATAACCTCTTTGTAGCCTCATCCAAAAACACTTGGCTTTCACTCGCTCTTGCAATGCCTTTCATCATCGCCTTTTTGGTAAATCCAAGATTGTCAGAGAAGACTTTCAAAACCATTCTTCCACTTTATTGTCTGGTTGCCTTGGGGAGTTCGATCTTCATCTTGAGCAGTTATCTGTCTTCTGAGAGTCCAATAGAATTCATGTTCCATTCGAACAGTCTTTTTACGGCCTCGCCAATTTTGATCCTGGCTTTCATGAGACACAGAGGTCCTGAAGCATCAGCGGCTGTGTTTTCTTTGAAAAAATGGCTCTGGTTTGTTGCTCTGGCCTACGCCATGGTTTACGGACTGACTGCGCCAGAGTTGGGCTCAACGGGAATCCATTGGGGAAACAGGTTTCTTCTGATTTTATATCCTTTGTTTGCAGTTCTCTGCGGGGCAAGTCTGGCAGAGTGGCGCAGCTGCATTAATCGAAGAGTCAGCTGGCATACAGTCGTGATAACTCTTGCAATTCTGGTGAGCTTCGGAACTCAAGTCTATTCATTGGATATTTTGCGCAAGAGGAAGATCTTTTCTTATCGTCTCAATCGGGAAATACAAAAACGGACTGAAGAAGTTATTGTGACGAATGTGTGGTGGGTACCTCAAGAATTATATCGGGAATTCTATGTCAAACCAATCTTTTTCGTACGTACCGCGGAGCAATATCATGAACTGGCCAGCCGACTCTCCAAACGAGGATACAAAAACCTTCTCTGGGTTACCCCACCCTCCAAGGAGAAACGGCAGGCGGGCATCACGGAATTGAGTGATGGTGGATTAAACGTCTTTAATCTTCAGTTCTTGCGCATTTATATCGACGATTATTAAGGCAAATTGAATAAGCCACGCCTTGGAGATTTCCGGGTTAGATTTTACGATTTGCGTTTTGACCTGCAAGATCCCTGGTAAGAGGAGGTTTTTGTCAAATTGCGGTTGACTAAAGATGATTTTTTGTTATGATTTGTTTTGGTAAAGAGTTTAAAGTTAAACAATACAGCGTAGCGGAGGGTTCATCCCTCCGGAGTGAACCACCATACGGGATGTTGAAAAAGCGGTTTTGGAGTGCAGAAGCTTGCTTCTGCGGTTTTAAAGCTTAGGACTAACTAACTTCTAACTTTGCACCCCGCCAAAGGCGGGGTGCACTCCAGTTTGGGTTTCTCAACACATCCATACGGTTCACTCCTCCGTGCAGAGCCGTAAAGGCTCTGCTACGCGGAAAAAAACCAATATGACCGCAGTAATGCTTCTTACATGTCATTCTGAGCGTAGCGAAGAATCTAAAACCAGATGCTTCCCCCGCCAAAGGCGGGGTCAGCATGACACTCGTTTGCTATAATTATGGATCTATTTAAAAAAGAGAAAAAATCAAAGGGTGTGAAAGGGACTCCTTTAGCGGACAGGATGCGACCGGAGACCTTAGAGGAGTTTGTGGGGCAGAAGCACATCCTGGGGGAGGGTTCGGTTCTGCGGAAGGCAATCTTAGAGGATAAGATTCAGTCGCTGATCTTCTGGGGTCCACCCGGCAATGGCAAAACCACGTTAGCTTACATCATAGCCAAAGCCACCGGTGCACATTTTATTTCCTTCTCCGCAGTCCTTTCCGGCATAAAGGAGATAAAGGAGGTCATGGCTGAAGCCACCAGGATGAAAGAATTCTATAATCAGAAGACCATTCTGTTTGTGGATGAAATTCATCGCTTCAATAAGGCGCAACAGGATGCTTTTCTCCCTCATGTGGAGAAGGGAAACATCATCTTGATCGGCGCCACCACCGAGAATCCCTCCTTTGAGGTCATCTCAGCTCTTCTTTCCCGAACCAAAGTCTACACCTTAAATCCCTTGACTGAAGACGAGTTGAAGATCATCCTCAACCGGGCTATTAGTGATAAAGAAAAAGGTTTAGGGAACTTGAATGTGAAACTGGAGAAAGACGCTTCAGACTATATTGCACAGATGGCAAATGGGGATGCCCGGGTGGCTCTCTCCACCCTGGAGTTTGCGGCTCTAACCACTCGCCCGGATAAAGATAATAAACGAAAAATCACCTTAAAGATCGCTTCCGAGACCATGCAGAAGAAGGTATTGGTCTATGATAAAGGGGGAGAAGAGCATTACAACATAATTTCAGCTTTCCACAAAAGCCTGAGAGGCTCTGATCCGGATGCCGCCTTATACTGGCTGGGAAGAATGCTGGCTGGAGGGGAGGATCCTCTTTATATTGCCCGCAGGATGGTGCGATTTGCCTCCGAAGATATCGGAAATGCCGATCCTTCCGCGCTTCAGGTTGCCATTGCCGCCAAAGAGGCTTATCATTTTCTGGGCTCACCGGAAGGAGAGCTCTCCTTGGCTCAGGCGGCGGTATATTTAGCCACCGCGCCCAAAAGTAATGCGGTTTACAAAGCTTTTAACCTGGTGCAGGAAGATATTCAGAAGACTCAAGCTTTGCCGGTACCTCTGCATATCCGCAATGCCCCCACTCAATTGATGAAGGGTTTGGGCTATGGAAAAGATTATAAATACCCACACGACTTTCCAGACCATTTCGTGGATGAGGTCTATCTTCCTGAAAACCTAAAAGATCGCAAATATTACTACCCAACCGATTTCGGCTTTGAGAAACAGATCAAGAAGAGACTGGAATGGTGGAGAAAAAAGAAGGGTCAAGGGTCAAGACGCAAGGGTCAAGATGATAAGGGAAAGGAGAGTTGAGATGTGAGAGTTTAATGGTCTGGAATCATTGTAACAAGGTTCTGTTTCACATAGAAGCGGGAATTTACCCCGCCCCCAATACGGGTAATTGTAAGAAACTCTCAAAAAACAGCTGACAAATGAAAATGGGGTTGTATCTTTTATTTGGGGAAGGAAAGGGAACACATAAACTCTTCAGAGGAAAAATGAAAAAGCTTATAGCTTTTACCATTCTTTATTCGTTATTCGTCATTTTGTTGTGCCCCAGCACAAAAGCCCAGTGGGAAGGGGCACAGATACAACAACTGACAGATGATGACTTACCAAATAAAATAACGGGATTGTATATCGATGATAACGATAACCTGTATTTATTTTATACCGAGGGTGTTAGAGATACAGTCACCGGCTTTGTTTATGATTACAGGATATTTTATATCACAAAGGAGAAAGGTGGAGATTGGAGCCAGCCGGAAGAGATTGAGACCCCAGAGTATATCATAGGGCAAAATCGGAAATCGGTGGTGGGGTTTGATACGAAAACAGGCATAAGCCACATTTTGTACTATGGATACGCACTTTACGACACTTTGTACTACACTAATTGCGATATACCTGATTGGGAATTTGTTAGAATAGATTCACTGGAGTCTGGGCGCAAGTATATCGTGCCAGAGATGGATTTTGACTCCCTGGGGAATGTTCATATTGCTTGGTATGAGTCCTATTGGTCTGGAGGCAGCTGGGTCCAGTACATGTATATGAATAACTCCACAGGAGAGTGGGTGAAGCAAGCGGTATCTCTGCCTATCTGGGTGGGCATCGGAGGATCCTGGCCGGTTGCTCTGGCTGTTGAAAAAGATGGAACGGCCCACATAACATACGGAGGGGCTGGTGTATCAGAATGCTATTATGCGAGGAATGATAGTCTGAATAGCCAGAACTGGGAAACCGACACCATACCCAAGCCTTCGATTCCACTTTGTTCCCACAGGTATCAAGAGTTACTAGCTGACCCCTCAGATAGGATTCACCTTTTCACCCGGGGCTACAGTTGCGTAGGCGACACTATATTTCAATTCTACTACTACAATGTGGGTGGCGATAGCATCTGGGCTGGACCAGAGGTGATTCAGGTTCATCCCCCGGACAGTGGGCTAATACGGGACTATTTTATTGATCAGGAAGACCATGTTCACCTTTCTCTCTCAGCTTTCGGTGGGTTCAGTGTATTTTACACGAATAACAAGAACGGGAGTTGGCTGGAACCTGAGCTTCTGTTGTACGAATACGATGCTCCGGGGGCAGGGGAATCATTCAGACTTGTGATAGATTCTCAGGGGCGTGGACATGGTGTCTTCACAGCACTGGATTCCTCACAAGGCTTCTGGGACGATGATTCTTTAGAGGTATACTATCTTTCCTCTTCCAATTCAGCCGTAGATACCGAGGAGGATTATAAAGTATTTCATTTTAACCTTTTTCAAAATTATCCCAATCCTTTTAATTCAGTTACCAGTATTCAGTATACAGTAGCCGGTAGCCAGACAAAAACGGCGGACAGCCGACAGCCGACAGCCGACGGTTCTCCCATCCACACCACCCATGGAAAGGCGGTTGACGGTTCACAGTTAATAGTTCACAGTCCCATCCACACCACTCTTAAAATCTACAATATTTTAGGAAAGGAGGTGAGGGAGTTAGTCAACACATCCCAATCCACAGGTAGATATACAATTACTTGGGATGGAAAGAATAATCAAGGAAAGGAGGTGGCTAGCGGGATATACTTTTACCAGCTTAAGGCAGGCAACTTTACCGAGACTAAAAAGCTGGTTTTGATTAAGTAGGCAGTAGCCAGTAAACAGTAGGCAGTAAACAGTATGCAGTATGCAGATTAAAGCGAGAAAGAGCTTAAGAAAACACTTGACAAATCAAGACAAAGTTGTATATTTCTATTGGGAAGAAAACTTAGCAGATCAACACTTGAGGGGAAAATGAAAAGGGTTATAGCCTTCATTATTCTTTATTCGTCATTCGTCATTCTGTGCCTCAGCACAAAAGCCCAGTGGGAAGGGGCACAGGTACAACGGCTGACCTATAATAACTTACGAAATAAAGTCAAGGGTTTGTATATAGAAGAGGACGACAAGTTACTTCTGTTCTATCGACAGACGGGGTTTGACTCCTTGAGCTGGACGTATCGGGATACCCTATTCCTCATGACCAAAGAAAAAGGGGGGGAGTGGAGCCAACCTGAGGAGATAGGAAATTCTTCGCTTGTGGCCGGGCTGTATAGGAAGTGTTTGGCCTACGATGCCCGGACAGACATCACGCACATGATTTATCAAAGAGTAATGTCTCTTGATTATGACACTATGTACTATACAAGCAGCGAGCTACCTGACTGGCAACTAGTCACGATCGATTCCCTGAGCAATGAGTACATGGCGGATTATTCTCCTGTGCACATCGGATTCGATACCCTGGGGAATATTCACCTTGCTTGGAATGTAGATTTCGATTCCGTAGGCGTTGGTCCCATGGCCTATAATTGGTATAGGGTCATGTATGCTAACAACTCCACCGGAGAGTGGGTCAAGCAACAGGTGTCCGAGCCTATTTGCCTTTACTTCAGCAAAAGTAGCCCTCCGCATCTTGCGGTTCAGAAAAACGGAACTGCTCACATTGTGTATCATGGAGAGCCTTGTGACTTAGAGTGCGTTTTATACTATGCAAGAAATGACAGTCTGAACAGCACGAACTGGATCACTGACACTGTTCCAAAACCGTCTCGCCCCCTTTGGCACTATTGGGCGAGTCACATAAAAGTTGATGTTAGCGATAGAGTTCACCTCCTCACTGTTGGATGCATAGAGTATGCCTGCTTTTGGCCAGACAAGAAGCGTACCTTCTATTATTATAAGCAGGCTGAAGATAGCATATGGCAAGGAGAGGAGCAAATCCCTGATACTGCACTTGGAGAACGTCTGCCGTACGATTTCCGACGACTGTTCATAGATCAGGAGGGAATTCCATATGTAAGCTATATCTCCTCGGACCAAGAAGTTTACTTTACAGATAGAAAGCAAGGAGGCGGGCGGGTACCCTATGTTCTTGTAAGCTGGCGTGAAGACCCAGACTCAGTGGCTGTTGAAGCTTTCGACTTTGTATTAGACTCTCAAGGAAAAGGACATGGCGCCTTTTACGGCGCTAATATGTGGCACGCTGCGAATTATGACTCCTTAGAGATATACTATTTTTCCTCATCCAGTTCAGACGTAGATACCGAGGAGGATTATAAAGTATTTCATTTTAACCTTTCTCAAAATTATCCCAATCCTTTTAATTCAGTTACCAGTATACAGTATACAGTAGCCGGTAGCCAGACAAAAACGGCGGACAGCCGACAGCCGACGGTTCTCCCATCCACACCACCCATGGAAAGGCGGTTGACGGTTCACAGTTAATAGTTCACAGTCCCATCCACACCACTCTTAAAATCTACAATATTTTAGGAAAGGAGGTGAGGGAGTTAGTCAACACATCCCAATCCACAGGTAGATATACAATTACCTGGGATGGGAAAAACAATTCAGGAAAGGAGGTGGCAAGCGGAATATACTTTTACCAGCTTAAGGCAGGTACTTACAAACAAACTCGCAAGTTAGTTCTAATTAAGTAGGGAATAAGCAGTGGATATTAAACAGCAAAAGAACAAAGGGGGAGTTATGAGAAAGAAAAACCGTTTCTTTGTCTTTCTGTTGTTTTGTCTAGTAATGATTCTTTTTCCTGGGCCAGCAGCTGCTATCTGGATAGGGATAGACAACCCTCATATCTTTCCAGAGCATCCTACTGATCTGGACTCTGTCACGGTTTTCATCAGTGGCGAGATTTCCACTCCTTGCGATTCGATATGGTATGAATACCATCAGATACAGGGGAATCGGATTAACCTACACTTACAATTCTACGAACATCAAGGCTTTTGTCCCGATGTGATAGACCCTTTCTACCTTCAAATACCAATCGGTAGATTGCCAGCAGGGTTATGCACCTTATATGTAATAGTTGATTCATATCCGTATTTTTGGGGCATGATCTTTGAGGTGACAGAGCACACAGGCGATCCTACAGATGTCTCAGATTCACAGGAGGACATGGTTGACAAATTTGTTCTTTCTCAAAATTACCCTAATCCTTTCAATTCAGCAACGGGCATAAATTATGTGTTGCCAGAGGATGCCTGGGTTACTTTGTTCATTTATAATGGTGTAGGGCAAAAGGTGAAAACCTTAGAGAATAGAATGCGATCTAAAGGAAGCTATTCTGTTACCTGGAATGGCACGGATGATAATGGAAAGGAGGTGGCAAGCGGGATATACTTTTACCAGCTTAGGGCAGGCAACTTGACTAAGACTAAGAAGCTTGTGCTGATTAAATAGCTGGTAGGCAGTATTCAGTGGGCAGTAGGCAGTAAACCGTAAGCAAACATGAAGGTTTGGAAAAATGAAAAAGCTTTTTTTCTCTTTTGGCTTTGTTGCCCTCTTTGGGTGCTTCAGTTTGGTCAATGCTGATCCGCAGGATCCAGATTCGGACGACTATGCTCCAGGGCGGGTAATTGTTGATATTAAACACGAATATCTTCCCATCAATCCCACTCCAAATGGAGAAGATATAATCGAAACAGGTCTTCTTTCCATTGATAGCCTGAACTCTTGCTATCAGGTTTATTCCTTTGAAAAAATCTATAAAGGTCAATGGGAAGCGGTGAAGGGTTATTTTCTTTTGGAGTTTCCCGACACTTTTGACGTGATCCAGGTGGTCTCATCATATACCAATGATCTTCATGTTCTTTGTGCCAGTCCCGACTTCAAGATCGAATTTGACGTCACGCCAGTAGATTCTTTTTACCCGCAACAATGGGGTCTTACCAAAATGAAATGTCCACAGGCCTGGAGGTATACTAATGGAAGCCCGTATGTGGTGATTGAGATAATTGACGATTGCATAGACTACGGACATCCTGATCTGGTGCATAACATGTGGCAGAACAAACGTCAATGGCCCTATGGCGAGGATGCGGATGGCGATGGCCATACCATCGAATGGGATCCGGCCCAGAACAGATGGGTTCTGGATCCCGGCGATCTGAATGGCGATGATGACGACTTTAATGGGTATCGGGACGATCTTGTCGGCTGGGACTTTCAATATGACGACCGCAATCCAGAGTGTGATCCAAGGGGTGCCTCGATACTAGGGGATCATGGCGATCACACTGCCGGGACAGCGGCGGCAGTGACCAATAATTACATCACGCCAGAGGAGGCGACCAATGTCTGTAATAATTGGACTGGAACGGTGGCAGGGACAGCCTGGTTCTGCAAAATCATGGCGGCAAGAGTTAACGGCAATTACATAAGCCAGTGCGAAGCCGCAATTGCCTATGGTGTAGATAATGGAGCAAAGATCATAAGCATGAGCTGGAGTTACGGCGAAGATTGGCCAACGCTACGTAATGAGATTAATGCTGCCTGGGATGCGGGTTTGCTTTTAGTGGCTTCGGCTGGAAACCAATCTTCAGAAACGCCTCGTTATCCGGCCGCCTATGAAAATGTTATCGCTGTTGCCGGCACTGATAACAATGATGTTAAGGCAGACAATTCCAATTACGGCACCTGGGTGGATATTTGTGCACCATGGGATAATTGGAGTCCTGGACGAGAGCATAAGTGGTGGCGATATTGCTATTCAGAGATAGGCGGCACCTCTATTTCTGCGCCTTTTGTAGCTGGAGTGGCGGCTATGGTGTGGTCGTGCAACCTATCTGCAACCAATGTTGAGGTCAGAGAAGCCTTAGAAAGCACCGCAGATAATATCGATGCCCATAATCCGGGATACCAAGGGTTGCTTGGTTCTGGCAGGGTCAACGCCCTGGAGGCTGTAAAAGTATTCCGACCAGTTCCTCCAGCTCCTGGCGATTGCGATGCAGATGGAGTCATTGACCTGGGCGATATACTCTGGCTTAAGGCCTATCTTTATCTGAATGGTCCTCCTCCTGACCCCCTGTGTGTTGGGGATGTAAATGACGATGGTATAATAGATTTAGGGGATATGATGTATTTAATCAGTTACTTGTACCAAGGTGGACCTGCCCCACTGGACGCCTGTGATTAACATGCTCCATGATAGGGGTGGAGCTTATGGTGTTTGGATTGTTAAACCACCTTTTTGATTTGCTTGAGAGGATGTTATCATCCTCGCTAAGCTGTTGAATAACTTGAGGGATGAATAATGTCCCCCAAGAGTGCTCAAATGTGGCAGATTAATTAGTCAAAGACCATCAGCCCCACTTGCATCACAAAAGATTCGACAAACCTAAAAAAAGAAATAGCCAAATATCTTTTTGAGGTCTTGCCTTTACACCGTAATTATCTGCGGTAAATGTAAGACTGTGTCATTTAAAAACTTACGAAAGCCAACCAGAGAACCTACCGCTCTTCCCGGCGCAGAAAATTGCGACAAACCGTTTCTCTCTCTTGCACCTTTTTTCGGTGTCAACAGGAACTTCAATAATATCAATGAGTTGATCAAATCACAAAAGGTGAATTTTGGTTTCAACACGTTGGCACGAATTTTGAGACCTTAATAATTGTCATTCCCTTTCTTTACTTCTAAACTCCCCTAAGGCTTTGTCCGCCATCTTGAGGGCGGGCGGACAAAGCTCTTTTTTATGCCTGGATTGTTTTATCCCATTAAGTTTATGTCGGGTCTTTTGAGCAAGCATTAAGATCCGGTCATGTTATGAAGAATCGCTGGGCACAAAAAGGGGAAGCTTAGGGAGCCACTCCGAACCGGGATATGGATTTATGGCTACGGTCTCTGGTTACAGGGATTTATGATGAGTTGGTTTTATTTTAAAACTGAGGAAATTTGTGTCGATAATGACATAAGGGTTTCTGTATCGACTTCCTTCTTTTTTCAAGGTAAAAGGAGAATGCTATTTAAGATCAAAAATTCAAGGGTATAATATATGGAAATTACTACAAAGCCCAGTTATGCCCATGTGCTTAAGCAGATAAATGGGGCGATCAGAGTATTAGAGATGTATCCCTCCGGACATCCTGCTATTCTCCAGGCGATGGAGAAACCTTTCTCCGCTTTACAGGAGATATTCAGAGAGACAAACCATTTCACCATCAGCCAGGTGGAAGACCGAATTGTGGTTAACGGCAAGAACATAGAAGGTTCGGACATCCTAAAGAGGTTTACCGAGGAGTTCAATAATCAAAACATAAGTAGCTTGGCTCTCACTAAAGATCTTACCAAAGAGGAATTCGGCAAGTTCTTGAGCTTTTTTGTAAAACCATTGAACAAAGATGCCCCACCAAAAAACCTCCCTGAGTTTCTCAAAAGAAACCACATCCAATCAGTAAAGGTCGATCAACTCAGGTATGAGCTGGTGACTGAAGATGAGGTGGTGGTAAAAGCGGAAGTGGTAGAGGGAGCGGATCTTAAGGCTCAAATCTCCAAAATCATGAAAGATAACCCCGACCTGGTGAGAGATATCGTTTTGAACAAATCGGTGGATAAGGAAAGTCTTGCCGAAGAATTTAGCGCGGAGACAGACTTGAGCCAATTGACGGAGGAGATAGGAAAACATGTAAAAAGTCTTTCGGATGACGAGCTGTTGAGCCTTTTGGCATCCAGTTTGGAGCAGAATCTGAAGAAAGCTGAATCTCAAGATTCAGGCTCGACACTAAACGAGGTGGTGGATCTGGTGAATAAGCTTCTCCAAGACAGGGAGAAGAGGAAGCTTCTGCCACAGGTCAAGAAGATGCTCTCAGAAAGCGGAATAGTGGAGAAAAAGCATCTGGACTTTTTCTTTGAGGAGAAATGGCTGAAAAGCCAGGAGGTTTTGAATGAGCTGGTGAAGATGATAGAGAGATTGGGAACCGAAGAGGTGGATTTTGAGAGATTCATGTTCCTGTGGCACCGGGTGATCAGCTCAGAGGATACAAAAATTAAATCATATGCCATGGGTAAGCTTCTTTCCATACTTGATTCTGAAGACAGCCGGACCAGAAGTCTTGCCGTTTCCGCTTTTGAAAGGGCACTGAGCCATTTTATTCAGGAGAAGATGGAGTTTGAATTCACGTACATCAAAGACCGATTGTATGAGAAGATCAAAGACCAAGTCCTGCCAGCTAATATCTTGAAGGATTATACCCGGCTGATGAAGACCATCTTTTTCTAAATGATCCAGCGACAAAAAATCAAACAGGCACATAAGATTTTGCTTGAAGTTAATACTCGTTTGAGCCCGGAGGCAGCTTATCCTCAGGAGGTGGAAAAGATCGCCCGGGATTTCATCCAGGAGGTCTCCAGTGACGCCACATTTACTGTCCTGATCTCACAGATGAAAGAAGGAGTTCCCTCTCAAAATATAAAGCTAACTGAAGAGATTTTAGAATCTCTGGACAGAGATAAGGCGGCAGAGAAGCTGACTGATATCTTCACCGTGGATGATAGAGCCGCCCGGATGAGCGCATTGAGGGTGCTCAGCCGACTGGGGAAAAGTTCGGTATCCGCTCTTTCTACTCTTCTGTCCAATCCGGGTACCTTCATCAGAAAGAAAGAGACCGCACTTTTGGTGGATGAACAGTGGTATAAGGTGCGAAACTCCATCTACGTTCTGGGGAATATACCGGATGAGGAAAGCGTACAAACTTTGTCAAAACTTAATCAGGATCCGGACATAAGAGTGCGGCTGGAGGTTGTTAAAGCCCTGGAGAAGATTGGAAGACCGGAGTCGGTGGATGCTCTTTTAACTTTTCTAAACGACAGAGAAGATGAAGTGCGTAGAAGTGCTATCGCTTCCCTCAGCACTCTGGGGAATAAAAGTTGTCTGGAACCTCTGATGGAGCATTTTCGGCATAATCGGAAAGACAAGCTGATCACTCCTACCGCCATCGGCAAAATCGGTGAAGAGGACTCGGTTAATTTTCTGTTAAAGATTTTGTGGGAGACGGAGAAAGGAATAAGACATCTGGCGTCCAGACAGAAGGATGAGATCAAGATCGCTGCATTGAACATACTGGGTAAAATAGGTTCTTCTGAATCAGCGGGTGAGATTGAAAAATTCGTAAAACAAAAAAGAAAAGGCTTAAAGAGCCTTTTGGTGAAGGATAAGGTGATGGAGACAGCAAAGCAAGCGCTGAAAATGATAAAATCTAAAAGCAATATCCACCCCCCTCACTGTCCAGATAGGATGAAGATGGAGAACCAAAGCAGAAGCGGAGTTGACGCAGGCTAAAGCTCATTTGTCCTTCAGGATGAATCCTTCAGGATGAATCCATTTGGATCCATAGGAAGTCGACTGACTTGCGGCTACCTTTTTAAAAAAATATGCTGAGGATCATATAAAGATAATTATTCCCAAGTCGACAGGCCGTTGTTTCACTTCTGACGGAATACTTATGCCCATTTTTCGCAACGGCAGAATTTAGGCGTAGTGCAGCGCCAGCCCAAATGGGGTGGTTTTTTTATACTTAAAAAAGCAGGTCTAATCAATTAGATGTAAATTCAGTTGGTAAGCTTTTGATACGGTTTGCTTATGTTGTTTTTTGTCCTTTTTGATGGTAAGTCATTCCCCAGCAAAATTAAACTGAGGATATTTTTTATTTTAAGAAGGGATAGAAATTTTAAAGATCCTTTGGGGAGGTTAAGCCTAAAAAATCTTACTGGCCATTTAAGTTCGTCTTTATCACAGATGGTAGATACTTGTAATACTCCAGTGGAGGGGGGAGTTACTTCAGATTTTTTTGGCAGGTCCGGTTTTGCGGAAACTTCAGTCAATCCCTCTTTTGTCATCTGTTGGTCAATTGCCCGGATGATGCTTTGAGCTTGGTTTATCCTCTTTTCGATCGCCTTGAATCTTTTCTTTTTAATCAGTCCGTGCTTGTATTTTACCTGATTGAGCCTTAAGGCACTCTGGTAGGTGCTTTCCACGATTTGATCTTTTGTCATCCAAAAAGTCTCATAGTTAAGCATCTGTTTCCAGCTTGGCGTAAGTAGCGCCTTTCTGTGTTCCTCCAGAGTATGATAGAACAACTTGTAGCCATATTCTTCTGGGTTTTCAAAAACTCTGCTCCCTGGATCTAAAAATGGAGCTAGGGGAGAAATATAGGGAAAAAGTTTTTTGCTTTTGCCTAATCTTTCCAAAAGATGATTGATATACTCCACCGTCTCCATAACCGATTGGACATCCTGGCCGGGCAAGCCGATCATGAAGAAGAGATCAAACTTGTGGCAACCTAACTGAAGAATTTTTTCAATCATCTGCTCCATTTTCCGGTTATCGTAAGGTCGACCGAATGTAGCTCTTATCTCCGGATCATGGGTCTCAGGAGAAAGCTGAATATTGAGATGGGGAATGGAGGCGGCGATCATATCCAGAAAGTCTGAAGGAGGAATATCAAAAAATTCCAAAACTACGTGATTGTCCAGCTTTTGCTTTCGCAGCAAGCTTAAAAGCTTTTGAGCATACTCTTCCCCTGGTTGAAATATGTCCCCCAAGATGAAGATGGGACCTTTGAAATAACGAGAGATTTGATAAATATCAGAAGCCACCAGCTCCGCATCCCGAAAAGCTGGCTTTAGTCGGTGGCAGAAATTCTCGTAGTATTCCTGTGAGCCTCCACAGGTTCCACAGTGATAACTACATCCCCGACAGGTGAAGACCGCAGTGATGGGATACTCCTGCCAACCATAAAAAGGAACATGCCCGGAAAGATCTCTATGTCTTATCGCCGATCTGATGATATGGGAGTAATCCAAAGGGAACTGATTTAAATCCTGAGGAACCCAGCTGGTGGGGTTGATTTTCACATCACCATTTTCCTTGTAGGTCAGATTGGGAATATCATCAAAGCCTTTCCTGCTTTGAAGGGCGGACAACAAGAGCAAAAGAGGCACCTCGGTGGAGTCCCCACGCAGGACAAAATCCACCTGGGGATAAGTTATAAGCTCCTGATGAAAATAGGTGGATGACAGTCCTCCGAAGATCACCGGAGTTTGGGGATGGTGTTTTTTTACTATCCGGGCTAACTCCAGGCTTCCCTGAGCATGGGGCAGCCAATGCAGATCGATGCCGAAAGCAAAAGTCTTCAACTTCTTTATCTCTTTTTCTGCGTCATAATGAGGATCGGACAGCATCTTATAGGCGATGTTGATGATCCGCACATTAAACCCGTGCCTGGTAAGATATTCAGACAAGCTGACAAAGCCTAAAGGAAACATGTCAAAGACCGGGGTGGAGGGAATCACGTCGCTTATCGGTCCCCACATTACGGAACGCTTCCGAAAATCATATATGCTGGGAGGATGAAGAAGAACTAAATCAATCATAAGAAATCAAAAAGGTAGAGGGTTGTCCCTTTGTTATTCTGAGTCCCGCCACAGGCGGGGGGAAGAATCTAAAAACCAGATGCTTCGCTTTGCTCAGCATGGCAATTACGTAGACATGATGTATTCGTTTTGTCATTCTGGGAATAATGTTCAAAAAGTATTGATTAAACTATAGTTAAGTTGTTTAATAATGTCATTTTAGGAATACAATTGTTGAACCTGCTTAAAGATTGAGTCATAATATGAGACAAAAAGTGGTGTCCGCA